>Ga0326728_10000666_pt1 | contig 131196 bp, 113 predicted proteins | sample MB3enrmetagenome_FD_207602 | JGI IMG/M metagenome (GOLD analysis project Ga0326728, IMG submission 207602) | Lab enriched peat soil microbial communities from McLean, Ithaca, NY, United States - MB31MN | ecosystem: Environmental > Terrestrial > Soil > Wetlands > Peat | place: USA: New York...
CCTCTGCCGCAGCATGATAATGCCCCCTCCCGCCACGTCTGCCTCCTTGGAAAAGAAGCAGTGTAGCATCCTTCGAATAGGACATTTCTATTTTGCGCAAATAGGACATTATCATTTTGCGGGGACAATGTCCTATTTTCCGCTTGCTATTATCGATTTCCCTGTGGTAATCATTGCCGGAAGGGACAAGTTGAGCATACGCGCACCGGCTAATGAGATGACGTAAATGTCCGATAAGAGTGAGATCGGGCGCATGGAGGCAGGCAGCGGATGAGCAAATCGATAGTGACCGTCATCAAGACCCACCCGGCGAGCGTACTCGACGACATCGGGAGGGCGATGCATTCGTCCGGAATGGAAGATTTCCTGCCGAAGGAGCGGGAGGTTATCCTCAAAGACAACATCTCCTGGCATTTCCCCTACTTGAGCGCTAATACCACACCCTGGCAGCTCGAAGGGGTGATCCTTGCCCTCAAGGCTGCGGGGCTCGGGCCGATAGTCGCTGTGCACAATAACACCGTCGTCACAAACCCTGCAAAGGGCGGGGTGTTGAACAGGCTGACGCCGGTTTACAGGAAATACGGGATACGCGAGCTGTACAATTTCCTGCCCCAGGACATCTCCTGGACGTTTTACCGGCCAAAGGCGAGGATGAGGGCCCTGGATAAGATTTACCCGGAGGGGATCCGCATCCCGGAGTACTTTGTCGGGAAGAGCATCGTACATCTGCCGACCGTCAAGACCCACATCTACACGACGACCACGGGGGCGATGAAGAATGCCTTCGGAGGCTTACTCAGCACGAAGCGCCACTACACGCATAGCTGGATCCACGAGACCCTTGTTGACCTCCTTGCCATCCAGAAGGAGATACATGCGGGCATATTCGCCGTGATGGACGGGACCATCTGCGGCAGCGGCCCCGGTCCGAGGACCATGATCCCCGTCGAGAAAGACTATATCCTGGCGAGCGGCGACTGCGTCGCCATCGACGCGGTGGCCGCCAAAATGATGGGATTTGACCCGATGAGCATCCCTTACATCCGCATGGCCCATGAGGATGGATTGGGCGTAGGCAAGCCCGGCGAGATAGAGGTGGCGGGAGAGGACGTTTCCAAAGTCAGCTTCGGCTTCTCTGTGGGCGACAACCTGGCCAGCAGGGTGGGCGATTCCCTCTGGTTCGGGCTGCTTAAGCCCATTCAGAAGGTCTTTACCCGCACCCCTCTTGTATACTGCCTGATATTCGGCTCATTCCTGTACCATGACTATTGCTGGTGGCCGGTCAAGGGGAAAAACATCCAGAAAGAATACGTGAGCGGCACGAAGTGGGGGCAGCTGTTCGAGGAATACCCCGGGTCCTGAAAAGAGGCACGATTGAGCGATATAATTCGTCTCCTGCGCCCAGCCCAGTATTTGAAAAACCTCTTTGTCTTTCTGCCGCTCTTCTTTGCCGGCCGGCTTACCGATCCTTATCCGGCAGGCAGGGCTATCATTGCTTTCTTCGTATTCTGCTCGATAGCAAGCTCCGTATATATTTTCAACGACCTTTGCGATGTGGACGCCGACCGGCTTCATCCGACAAAGAAAAACCGGCCTATCCCCGCAGGTCGCGTTTCCGGGAGCGCAGCCGTCACATGGGCCGTGCTGCTACAGCTCGCCGGCTTGCTTGCGTCTTTTCTCTTTGAAAGGAGCATCCTGTATCTCTGCGTCATTTACACGCTCATGAACGTCGCCTACACGTTGCGGCTGAAGCATATCCCTGTGCTCGACATCTTCGTCATCGCCTGCGGCTTCGTCATCCGCATATACGCCGGAGGGACGGCGGCAGGGGTGCCCATCTCGTCCTGGATCATCCTCATGACCTTTCTGCTCGCCCTGTTCCTCGCCCTCGGGAAGCGCAGGAACGACGTGCTGATATTCAACGAGACGGAGGTCAGGGCGAGAAAGGCCATCGACGGCTACAACATCTCGTTCATCGATTCTGCGATGATGGCGATGGCCGCGGTTACCATTGTTTGCTACATCATGTATACGAAGTCGCCGGACATCATCGAGAAGTTCCATACGGATAAGCTCTATCTCACGTCGTTTTTCGTCGTCCTCGGCGTGCTCAGGTACATGCAGATCGTCCTTGTCGGCGACGGGGCCGGCTCGCCCGCCGATGTTCTTCTCAAGGACCGGTTTATCCAGTGCATTCTGGTCGCCTGGCTGGTCGCATTCGGGATTATTATCTACTGAAAAGACCATGCGCTCCGCATCGCAGAATCTCATTCTCGCAACGAAGTACGCGTTTTTCGCGGGCATTGCCATCGTGACGAACGTCGCCGCGCAGCGGGTCGTGTTGGCGATCTACAGCGGCCGCTTCAGTCTTTATCTCGCTATGGCTGTCGGGACCCTGGCCGGTCTCCTCGTGAAATACGTGCTGGACAAGAGGTATATCTTTTACGTGCGCGTCGAGTCGCATACGGACGACATCTACCGTTTCGTCCTTTACTCGGCGATGGGCGTTATCACGACCATGATCTTCTGGGGGTCTGAGCTTGCTTTCAATGCTGCCTTCCGATCCGACCAGGCGAAATACGTGGGCGCGGTAGTCGGCCTGACGATCGGCTATTTCACCAAGTACCGCCTGGACAAGAGGTTTGTCTTTGCCGCCCTTCTGGGTTCCAATCCGGTGATGCCGCCGCCGCGCAATCCGGTCGTGGAATAGTGACATCGGGCGGGTTTTTTGTTACATTTAACACTGTGAAAACGAGCCGCACGGTATACACTCTTGCCTGTCTGGCGACGGCGTTGGTCGCCTTCTCGTGCGCAACGGTCATGCAGCCCGGAGGTGTGGAGAGCCTGACCGTGGAGCAGCTCAAGGCCAGGATCGAGGCGGGCAACAGACCTTTCGTGGTCGATACGAGGACCGCGTATGAATACAGGCAGGGCCACCTGCCCGGCTCGGTCAATATACCGCACTATGAGTTCGACAAGCTTTCCAGGCTGTTGCCTGCCGACAAGGGGACGGAGGTCGTCTTCTATTGCAGAGGGCTGGTTTGAGACTCGAGCAGAGAGGCCGCGGTCACGGCCCGGAAGTTGGGATATCTGAAGATTGGCATACTCTCCGGCGGCTACCCCGCATGGACGGCCGGGGGCTGCACCGTAGAGAGATAGCCGCTGCAAGACGGACTCACGACGGATTTTAGAGACTGGGGGTAAAGGGATGCTCTTTTCGCGCATGTTTCTGCCGACGATGAAGGAGGAGCCGAAGGAGGCGGAGGTGGTCAGCCACAGGCTGATGCTCAGGGCAGGCTTCATAAGGCGGCTTTCCTCAGGCATCTATACGTGGCTCCCCCTCGGCCTCAAATCGCTGAGGAAGGTTGAGCGGATCATCAGGGAAGAGATGGACAGGGCAGGGGCGCAGGAGATACTGATGCCCGCCGTCCAGCCGAAGGAGCTCTGGGTAGAGAGCGGCAGGTGGGACCAGTACGGTAAGGAGCTTCTGCGGTTCAGGGACCGGAACGACAGGGAGCTATGCCTTGCGCCGACTCACGAAGAGGTTGTTACGGATCTTGTGCGGAAGGAGCTACGCTCTTACAGGGAGCTGCCCCGCAACCTCTACCAGATACAGACGAAGTTCCGCGACGAGATCAGGCCCCGGTTCGGTGTGATGCGCTCGCGGGAGTTCATCATGAAGGACGCCTACAGCTTCGACGCGGACGAAGAGGGGGCGGAAAAGAGCTACATGGAGATGTACGCCGCCTACGAGAACATCTTCAGGCGGTGCAGCCTGCGGTTCCGCGCAGTAGAGGCGGACACGGGCGAGATAGGCGGCAAGTTCTCCCACGAATTCATGGTGCTGGCCGATACGGGGGAGGATGTTATCATCTCATGCGATTCCTGCGACTACGCGGCGAACCTGGAGCGGGCCGAGGTCAGGGCGCCCGCCCCCGCCCGCCCGAAGGCGGGCGGCTCGTATAAGCGTGTCGAGACGCCGGGCAAAAAGCGCGTCGAGGAGGTGGCTGCGTTCCTCGGCCTGCCTCCCGACAAGCTCGTCAAGACGCTCCTCTTCATGACGGACAGGGGCGTGGCCGGCGCACTCGTGGCGGGCGACAGGGGGGTAAACCCGATCAAGCTGAAAAACGCCGCGGGCTTCAAGTCCGTGGAGCTTGCAGGCGAGTCCGTAATCGAAGAGGCGACGGGCGGCCCCCTGGGCTTTTCCGGCCCCATCGGCCTTGCCATCCCGCTTTTCGCGGACAACGACATCCTTGCGATGGAGGACTTCGTCGTCGGAGGGAACGTGCGGGACGTCCATATAGTCGGCGTCAACACGGGCGACTTCAAGGTGGAGGGCTACTACGACCTGAAGACGGCGCGGGCTGGGGACGCCTGTCCGCGCTGCGCAGGCAGGCTCACCGCAACGCGGGGGATCGAGGTAGGCCACATTTTCAAGCTGGGGACAAAATACAGCGAGTCGATGAACGCCGTCTTCCTCGACGCGGAAGGGAAGGAAAAGCCTTTCGTCATGGGCTGTTACGGCATCGGGGTGGGCCGGACCGTCGCTGCGGCCATCGAGCAGAACCATGACGCAAACGGCATCGCTCTGCCTTTCGCCATTGCGCCTTTTGAGGTCGAGGTCCTGCCCGTGAACACGTCCCATGCGGAGAGCATGGAGATAGCCCGCAGCCTTTACGGGGCGCTTTCCGCGGCAGGCGTCGATGTCCTCCTCGACGACAGGGAAGAAAGGCCGGGCGTCAAGTTCAAGGACTGCGACCTTATCGGCATCCCCCTGCGCGTTGCCATTGGCGAAAGGGGCTTGCGGGAGGGTAACGTTGACATCAAGCTGCGCACCGAGGAGGTGCCGGTCAGGGTGCGGAAAGAAGACGTCCTGGAGAGGGTGATGGAGCATGTCGATAGAGCACGCGTCGGCTGAGGGCACCCCGAAAGAAGAAATCGCCGCAAGGATCGACGGCTTGAAGCGTCTGATGGCGAAATCGGGGGTCGATTTCTCCATAATCGTGCAGCACGTCGATCTCTTTTATTTTACCGGATCGGCGCAAAAAGGCACCCTCGTCGTCCCCGTAGACGGCGAGCCCCTCTATTTCGTCCTGCGAAGCGTCGGGCGCGCGCGGGCGGAGACGTCCCTTCCCGTCATAGAGGCGAAGAGCGACAGGGACATGGCGAAGACGCTACGGGCAAAAGGGGTCCTGAAGGGCAAGGGCGGCATGGAGCTCGATGTCGTCCCGGTGGCCGTTTTCCGGCGGCTTAAGGACCTTATGGGCCTCGACGACGTTGCCGACGTATCCGATCCTATCAAAGAGCTGCGGATCGTGAAAAGCCCCTTCGAGATAGAGCAGGTGCGCAGGTCCGGGGCGATCTGCGACGCCGTCTTCGTCGAGGCGCCCCTCGTGATAAAGGAGGGCGTAAGCGAGGTGGAGATCGATGCGGCATTGGTGGCGGCCGGCCGGCGGAGCGGCCATCAGGGGCTGCTCAGGATGCGAGGCCTCAACCAGGAGATGATGAACCTCTACGTGACGGCGGGAGAGTCGGGGACGGTGGCATCCGCCGGCGACGTACCCATTGCGGGCCTCGGCGTCACGGCTGCCGTCGCCCAGGGGTCTTCGCTGCATAGGGTGCAGCGGTCCATTCCGGTCCTCGTCGATTACGGCGGCGGATACAACGGCTATATCACCGACGAGACAAGGGCCTTCGTAGTCGGGCGACTGGACGAGACGTTCAGGAAGCCCTACGAGGTCGCGCGGGAGATCATCGAGGACGCCCAGGCCTTCGGAAAGGAGGGCGTTGACACCACCGCCATATACGACCGTGCCTATGCAATGGCGAAGAAGGCCGGGCTGGAGCAGCACTTTATGGGGTTCGGGCCTGAGAGGGTATCGTTCATCGGCCACGGGCTCGGTCTTGAGATCAACGAGCTGCCGGTCATTACGGGGCGCCACAAGAGGACGCTCGTGGAGGGCAACGTATTTGCCTTCGAGCCGAAATTCGTCTTTCCCGGCAAAGGGGCCGTGGGCATAGAGGTCGATTTCATCGCGCGGAAAGACAGGCTGGAGAGGGTGACCAGGACGCCCATCGACCTCGTAGAGCTCTAGCGCCGGGAAGGGCTAAAACAGCCGGAGCCGCACTGCTAGCCGACTATGCGGTGGAGAACGAAGCTGACTATGGAGAAGACGAGGCTGAAAAGAAGGGCCCACCAGAAATTCTGCACGTAGAAACCCGGCACTATGGTGCTTGTCAGCAGGACGAGCAGGGCATTCAGCACAAAGATGAAAAGGCCGAGCGTAACGATCGTTAGGGGCAGGGTCAGGACGACAAGCACGGGTTTTATGATGGCGTTGATGAGGCCGAGGACGAGGGCCGCAACGATAGCGGCCGTAAGGCTGCGGATGGCGACGCCCGGCAGGAGGTAGGCGGCGATGAGGATGGCTATGGTAGTGACGAACCAGTTTATGAGTATGACCATGGCCTTCGCCTACCATTATAATCCATAGTGAGTAAAAAGCAAGAAAAATCGCTCTAAAAAATCTTGTGCAATGCGATATTGATTTGCCTGCCGGTCGAGCTTTGTAATAAAATAGATACCGGTTGTGCAGCTTCAGGACCGGATTCGATCACCCGGCAGACGCGGTGCAGGCGTGGTACAGGCAGGCAGGGCGACGAGGCTGATGCCCTGTGGCTCGGGGCCGTAATAGCATGTTATGAGCCGTAGAGACGGGAGCCGGCCGCGCCCGTCCAACGGGAGCGGTACAACCATATAAGGAGAAGACCTTATGGAAAGCACCATAAGAAGCGTCTTGATGGGTATGCTCGTCGTCTTGGCCGTCTATCTTGCCGCTCCTGCGCCCTTGCCCGCTGCCGGCGACGGGATAGTGCAGGGACAGGCCGTCCTGACGGTCGCCGAGTCGAAGAGGCTCATCGGAAAGGGCGTGGCGCAGATGCCCATCGTGCAGAATGCCCTTGCGAACGGCCTCGTCATCATCGTCAAAGGCACCACGAACCTGTACGTCGCGGAGGAAATCATGGGCAGAAAGATCGAGCATGCGAGGTTTGCCCGCGGCAGGGTGGAGCCTCAGAAGGGCGGCAAACACCTCCCTCCGGTCGAGGCGCTGCCGGACGCGGTGATTGAGAAAGGCAAGGAGATCAACATACCGCTGACCGAGGCGGTAAAGAGGCTGAAGCCCGGCGACGTGGTCATGAAGGGCGCCAACGCCCTCGATTACAATAACAAGATGGCCGGGGTCTATATAGGCGACCCTGCGGGCGGTACCACGGGCATCACCCTGCCCTACGTGGTCGCACGGAAGGCATACTTCGTCATCCCGATTGGCCTGGAAAAGCTCGTAGCAGGCAACGTGGCGGACATCTCCCGGAAGATGCGGGAGCCGATCGAGACGCTGAACGGCCTTCAGTCGATGTTCCTTCTCACGGGTGAGATCGTCACCGAGATAGAGGCCCTCAAGATCCTCACGGGCGTGACAGCCTTCCAGGCGGGCGGCGGAGGCATAGGCGGCGCCGAAGGCGGCGTCTGGCTCGTATTCAGGGGCACAAGGGAGCAGGTGCAGAAGACCCTCGACCTCATCAAGTCGATCCAGGGCGAGCCGCCGTTCATAGAATAGTTTATCCTGTCGAGGGCGAAGGGGGCTTCCCGGAACCGGGAAACCCCCTTCGCCTTTATACATACCGTATAGTCGGCTTATACACTTAGCCCCCGAAAAGAGACATCCCCCTGAGCCCTCCCTGCGTAATATCCTTATATTCTGCCATGTTGCTCCCACGGCGGCGTTTGCCCGCGGCGTGGCATCCCCTTTGCTTAATGGTAAGCCGTAGGTTGAATCCATCAAGGAGGTGTTTGGATGCCCACGCTTGCAAGAGATAAGATATTGGTGGTCGATGACGAGCCGATGATCTGCAAGAACTGCAAAGAGATCCTCGAAGGCGAGGGATACAGCGTAGATATGGCGAGTTCGGGCCAGGAAGGCGTGAAAAAGGCCCTGGAGAAGCTATTCGACCTCGTCATCGTGGACATGAAGATGCCCGACCTTTCGGGCATGACCTTGCTCAAGAGGCTCAAGGGTGAGAAGCTGCAAACCCCTGTCGTCATGATTACCGCCTATTCCACGCTGGAGACGGCAATCGAGGCGATGAAGCTGGGGGCCGCCGACTACATACCTAAGCCCTTCACGCCAGACGAGCTGTCGGGTGTAGTCAAGATGGTGATCTCCGGCGAAAGCCTCGCGGATAGGCGTCCGGCAGGACAGCTCATCGACAAGGAGAGCGTTGCCAGGGTGCTTGAAAAGGAATGGCCCCGCGCTGAGTGCATGATCGACGCGGACATAGAGAAGTGCATCGGCTGCCAGATGTGTATGGTCGATTGCGCTGCCCATCACGCGGACGAGAATAGCCTGCCTATCGCCTACCCGAAGGCCTGGGACCTGCTGCCCGAGTCGAGGCTTTTCGTGGACCTCGACGGTGCGCTCCCCGTCCCGCTGCTCTGCAAGCACTGCGAGAACGCGCCCTGCGCGACCGTCTGCCCGACGGGGGCCATAAGGATCGACGAAAAACACGGCTTCAAGGTCCTCGACAAAGAGAAGTGCATAGGCTGCCGGTCCTGTCTGCTCACCTGCCCCTTCGGTCTCATATCGATGGACAACGAGGGCAGGGCGGCGCAGAAGTGCGACATGTGCCTTGAAAGGTTCGAGGAAGGCATAGAGCCTGTCTGCATGCAGGTCTGCCCGCGGGGCGTACTCACCGTGAAGCCCGTGACCGGGTCGATGGACGGGGCAAGGAAGAAGACCGCCGAGCAGTGCGGCGGCGTCCCGGGCGGGAAGAAGCTGAAGGCAGTCCAGACGGGCGGGCCTTCGGGCGGCTGCGTCCCGGAAGACCTGATCGACATGCCCGTCGATTTCGACGAGCTGACCAAAGCAGGCTCGATGATGGGCTCGGGCGGCATGATTATCATGGACGAGAATACCTGCATGGTCGATGTCGCGCGGTACTTCCTCGATTTCCTGAAAGACGAGTCCTGCGGTAAGTGCCTTCCGTGCAGGGAAGGCATCAAGAGGATGCTTGAGATACTCAACCGGATTTGCGCGGGCAAGGGAGAAGAAGGCGACATTGAGCTATTGCAGGAGATCGCCCGGACCGTGCAGGATACGTCCCTGTGCGCCCTCGGCGGCTCCGCCCCGAACCCCCTGCTGACGACGCTCAAGTACTTCGGCCAGGAGTACGTCGCCCACGTGAGGGACAAGAAGTGCCCTGCGGGGATTTGCAAAGACCTGATCACCTACGGCATAGCGGAGGACAGGTGCAACGGGTGCGGCCTCTGCGCCAAGGCGTGCCCCAACTCGGCAATCACGGGGGAGAAGAAGAAACCCCATCATATCGATGTCGTGCTGTGCACCAAGTGCGGCATCTGCGCGGAGTTGTGCAGGCGGCAGGCCATTGCCGCGGCCTAAGAGTCCGGCCGGCTTTGGCCGGACGAGGGCCGATCAAGGCAAAGGAGAGGAGATAACATGATAAGCGTAGCTATAAACGGGACTGAAGTGAGGACCGCCGAGGACCAAACGATATTGCAGGCGGCCAGGGCAGCCGGGGTCGGCATCCCGACGCTCTGCCAGCACGAGGCCCTTTCCCCTTACGGCTCCTGCCGCCTGTGCGTGGTGGAGATCGTGAGGAGGGGGAAGAGCAGGATCGTTACCTCCTGCAACCATCCCGTCGAGAAGGGCATGGAGGTATTCACCCATTCGCCGAAGATCCTCGCCCACAGGAAGATGCTCCTGGAGCTGCTCCTGGCGCGCTGCCCCGATGTACCCATTATAAAGGCGATGGCGAGGCAGGCGGGCATCGAGAAGCCGAGGTTCGCGCAGTCTCAGAAGAGCGACTGCATCCTCTGCGGGCTCTGCGTCCGGGCGTGCGAGGAAAGGATAGGGGCGAGCGCGATCAGCTTCGTGAACCGGGGGACGGACGAGGACGTAGGCACGGCGTTCGACATCTCGTCGGAGACGTGCATCGGATGCGGCGCCTGCGCGAGCGTCTGCCCCACAGGGGCGATCAGCTTCGAGATGGTCCAGGGGCTTACGAAGATCGACAAGTTCAACACGGCGAAGCAGGTCCACGTCTGCCCGTCGTGCAACAGGCCCTACACGACTGCCCTCCACGTTGACTGGATAGAGAACCGCCTGGGAGCGAAGGCGGCGGCCGCAGCCATGTGCGTAGACTGCAAGAGGGCGCAGAACGCCTACGGCGTGCGCGTAGCCCACAGCTTCAAGGGAGAGGGTTTCTACGAAAGGGCGCACGGGCGCAACGGGGTCTCCTAAAGAGGGCGCTTGATTTGCCGGTGACAAAGCCGGCTGCGCTGGAAACAAGGTGATTTGCCGGGGCCGCGAAGCCGATCGCGGCCCCGATTCTTTTGCGCCGCTGCAAGCGTCCGCAAGGCGCTTCAAAAGCCCGATTCGGCCCCTTAGGGACGTCAAAAGGGTGCGAATATAAGAAATTTCAGCTTCTTATGCACTTTTTGCTTGTCAGACACGCGAATATGTCGTATAAACCAAACGAGAGGCTTCAAATCCACTGAAAAGGGGGAAGCAATGACGAAAACCGAGTTTGTTGCGAAGCTGGCGGAAAAAGGGAAGATAACCAAGAAACAGTCAGGCGACGTTTTCTCCGCGTTTGTCGATATTATTGCTGCGTCTCTGAAGGGCGGCCAGAGGGTGAGTCTGCCGGGGCTCGGCACGTTTTCGTGCGTGAAGCGGCAGGCGAGAAAAGGGCGCAATCCTCAGACCGGCGCCGAGATCAAGATACCGGCCCGGACGGCCGTGAAGTTCTCTACGTCCAGTGTGCTGAGCAAGATCGTAAGCGGCGCAAAGAAGGCCGCCAAGGCAGCACCCAAGAAGAAGAAGTAGCACAGGCAAGGATAGATATAACTGCCTGCCGGAACGGCCTGGGCGCCTTGCCTAGTGCGCGCTTTGCGCTTCCGCTCAAGGATAGGCTTGTTTCTCCCGCCTGTCCCGGACGGGCAGTACGCGTGAGACGCCCCCATGTGAGGGGCGCCCCATTGGTGTTTCGCCCTATACGGCCGCCCTTCCGGGCGGCCGTGATTTTTCTCTCTTAGCGTTCGCCGGCATCTGGACTCTTTCACCGTTTGCTGCTATTATCACCGAAAGCCATACTACAAGAGCGAGGTGCAGCAATGGTGTCGATAGAAAGCGTCAGGGTGGATATCCCCGAAGGTATGAACGTCATTATCGGCCAGTCTCACTTCATCAAGACCGTGCCCGATCTCTACGAGGCGCTCGTCGGGTCGTCGCCGCATCTCAAATTCGGCCTTGCCTTCTCGGAGGCGAGCGGCCACTGCCTCGTGAGGCACGAGGGGAACGACCCGGAGCTCGAAAAGCGGGCGGTCGATGCGGCAAGCGCCCTGGCCTGCGGCCACGTATTCGTCATATTCCTGAAAGAGGGCTTTCCGGTAAACGTCCTGAACGCGATAAAGCAGTGCCAGGAGGTCTGCCGAATCTTCTGCGCAACGGCGAACCCCCTCGAAGTGGTCGTCGCGTCGAGCGAGCAGGGGAACGGGATCATGGGCGTGATCGACGGCGCCAGGCCCAAGGGCGTGGAAGATGCGGAGGGCAAGGCGTGGCGCATCGACCTTCTGAGGAAATTCGGCTATAAGCTGTAATGCGCGGCTAGAGCGTCATGAGGACGAGGTTGCTTTCGCCGAGCTCTTTATAGAGCGCGTAAAGCTGCTCCTGGCTTTCGGCCGGGAACGTCGCGGTTATGGAGATGTACTTGTCTCCGCTGCTAGTCCTGGTGGAATAGGTGATCTCCGTGCCGGGCGCGACGTGCTTCTCGACGATCGCGCTCACGACGGAGTAGAATTCGTTCGTATTCCTGCCCATAACCTTGAGAGGATAGGTGCAGGGGAAATTGAACAGCTCGTCTTTGTCTTCTGCGGCCATAGCGTCTCCTTATGCAAATGTTTGAACGGCGAAAAGTCTCGCAATAGTATACAGGGGCGGATGCGCCGCCGCAAGGGGTGCCAGGCCGGCTGCTGAGAAGCACGAAGCCGGCCGTCTGCGGCGTGGACAAAAAACTTGCCCTGGAGGCGCAAACTTTTCTTGACAACTTAAATATAATTTAAGAAGATTAATATATATTGAACGCCAGGAAGTTTCATGGACATAGGCGGTAAGATAAGAGAGCTGAGGGAGAAGAAGTCCCTTACCATGAAACAGCTTTCGGAGATGGTTCCGTGCACGCCTTCTCTCATCTCGCAGATCGAGAGGGGCAAGGCCGACCCTTCCATCTCGACCCTCAAGAAGATAGCCACTGCCCTGAACGCGAACATCGTCGATTTTTTCTCGCTCGGCTCGGGGAAGGACGACGTTATCGTGCGGGCGGAGCAGAGGACCGTCTTGCAGCTTCCCAGATGGGACGCCAGGATCCAGTGTCTCACTACCGATGTGCGCAGGAAGAGGATGCAGCCTTTTTATACGGTGATCAAGCCGGGGGGAGGCTCCCACGGCGCGTATGCGCACGAGGGTGAGGAATTCGGCATCATCCTGAAGGGCGAGATGGAGCTGATGCTTGGCAGTGAGACCTATATCCTGAGGAAAGACGACAGTTTCTATTTCTCCTCGACTGTGCCGCACGACTGGAACAACAGGGGAAAAGAGGACTGCATGGTGGTTTGGGTTATCACCCCGCCGACGTTCTAGCACGGGGCGCAGCCGGCTGGGGAGGAAAGGTTACACGGAAAGGCGTCCCCCTGGAGTTGCGAATAAGCGCGAAGACCGGGAAAAGCAAGGACGGAAACATTGCGACGAGCCCGAACCAGATCGCTTTTGACAGCATGGCAGGGTTCAGTATACGAAAGATACGAAAGAGGAGGGCTTCAAGATGCAGTCTGTAGCTGATGAAGTCAAACGCTCTATGTCAAGACTGGACAAGGTGCCGCTTGGAAAGTTCCATCGCAAGCTGATACTGGTCAGCGGGATTGGCTGGATGTTCGATTCTTTGGACGTCGGCCTCATCTCGTTCGTTGTTGCGACTCTCGCTCGCGAATGGAAACTTTCGCCCACCGAAGTTGCCTGGCTGATCAGCATCGGCCTTCTTGGCATGCTGGTAGGAGCGGGTACCGCAGGCAGCCTTGCAGACAGGTGGGGACGCAAGACGATGTTCCAGGCTACACTATTGATTTTCAGTCTGGCAACCGGCCTTTGCGGTCTGGCCTGGAGCTACGCCTCGCTGATATGCGCCCGGTTCCTTGTGGGCTTCGGACTGGGAGGCGAGCTTCCCATTGCGAGCACTCTCGTAAGCGAGTTCTCCCCTGCGAAATTCCGCGGCAGGGTGATAGTAATACTTGAAAGTTTCTGGGCCTATGGGTGGGTCCTGGCTGCCCTTGTCGCCTTCTTTATCATCCCCAAATTCGGCTGGCGCATCGCCTTCCTTCTCGGGACCCTGCCCGCTTTTTATACGTTCGTATTGCGGCGCGGCATTCCTGAGTCACCTCGATTCCTTCTCAGCAAAGGCAGGACGAGCGAGGCTGTGGCAGTGGTCCGCATGGTGGAAAAGGCCGCAGGGTTGAACCCGGCAGACGAGCCAGTTCCGGAAGCGCAGGCCGAGAGCGCGGGCCAGCCGGCCGAGGCCTCCGGCAGCCGCTTTGTTGAGTTGTGGCGTCGGCCTTACCTGCGGCGAACGATTATGCTATGGATCATGTGGTTCACGATAATTTTCTCTTACTATGGCATATTTACGTGGCTGCCGACCCTGCTGACGGCGAGCGGCCGCGGCCTGACGAAGTCCTTCGAGTACGTGTTGATTATCACCCTTGCTCAAATTCCGGGGTACTTCAGCGCCGCTTACCTTGTGGATAGATTGGGGCGCAAGTGGACCCTCGCCATTTATCTCTTCCTGACGGCCGTCGGAGCCTACTTTTTCAGGAACGCGGGCACCCCTGGAGACATCCTCTTCTGGGGATGCTTCATCTCCTTCTTCAACCTCGGGGCCTGGGGAGTCGTCTACACATATACGCCCGAATTGTATCCCACGAGGATCAGGGGCACGGGCGTAGGCTGGGCCGCAGCGTGCGGGCGCTTTGCCGGCGTTATCGCTCCGTTGATAGCCGGCTGGCTTCTGGGCAAATGGGGGGCGGGCTACGAGTCGGTCTTTGTCCTGTTCGCACTGGTCCTGCTCGCTGGCGCTATCAACGTCCTGTTGCTGGGTGAGGAGACAAAGGGACGGACTCTGGAACAGATTGCGGGTCAGTAAAGGTCCGCGCTGCGGGGAAGAGAAATGACAATCGGGTAAAGAAACGTATCTCGCTGTCTGAAGGAGAGGCTGCCGGGGTGAGGAGGATAGCATTTACACTGAACGGGAAAGCCGTTGAGTGCACGGTGGAGGATAACGAGACACTTCTGTATGCGCTGCGGGAGAGGCTTTCCATCACGAGCGTCAAGGAAGGGTGCGGCATAGGCGAGTGCGGGACGTGCACGGTCCTCATCGACGACGAGCCCCGTTACGGCTGCCTCACCCTGGCGGCGAAGGTCGAGGGGAGGGACGTCAAGACGGTCGAGGGCCTGGGCAAGGCCGACGCCCTCCATCCCCTCCAGCAATTCTTTATCTCCGGGGGCGCTGTGCAGTGCGGATTCTGCACCCCTGCGATGCTCCTCGTCGCTTACAGCCTGCTCCTCAAGAACCCCAACCCTACGGAAGCCGAGATAAGGGAGGCCATAAGCGGCAACCTGTGCAGGTGTACGGGTTACGTCCAGATTGTCGAGGCTATAAGAGATGCTGCACCTCTTTTCGTACGTATCGGCCCGTAGCAAAGAGGAGGTCCTGTCACTGCTGGCGTCGCTGCCGGAGGCCGCCCTCATCGCCGGCGGCACAGACATGGTGGTGAGGATGCGCAGGGGCGAGACCCACAGCCACCTGATCGATGTCGCGGGCGTGCCCGAGATAGCGGGCATCGAGGCGCAGGACGGTCGCCTGCGGATAGGCGCGGGCGCGACCCACGCGCGGATCGCCGCCGACGCGGCCGTCAGGAAGGTATGCGTCGCCCTGGCAATAGCCTGCTCGCAGGTGGGATCGCCCCAGATCAGGCATATGGGCACCCTCGGAGGGAACCTGGCTAACGCATCGCCCGCAGCCGACTCCCTCGCGCCGCTCCTCGTGCACAACGCCGAGGCAACCCTGGAGTCGGCGGGCGCAGTCAGGCGCGAGACGACGATCGAAGCGCTCATCACCGCGCCTTACAAGACGACCCTGGGTGAGAACGAGCTTATAAGCTCCATTTCGATGGACGCCCTCGAAGGATATGAAGAAGGATACCGGAGGGTGGCGAAAAGGGCGGCATGGGCGATCTCGCGCCTGTCGTGTGCGTGGGCGATCCGTGAAGAGGACGGCGTGATAGCCGACGCCAGGATCGCCGTTGGGAGCTGCACGCCCGTGCCTTTCAGGCCGCATCAGGCTGAAGACTTCCTGAAAGGACGCAGGCGGGAGGCGTCCGTCGTCGCGCAGGCGGTCGGGATAGTGCTAGATGAGATACGGCGGCTTGCCGGGATGCGCCCGTCCTTTGTCTACAAGCTGCCGACCGTCCGGGACCTGCTTACGTCGGCATTGGGAGGCCTCTCTTGTTCATAGGAGAAGACCTCGACAGGGTGGATGTCCTGGAGAAGGTGACAGGCGCGGCCCGTTACGCCCAGGACTTCAAGACCGAAGAGATGCTCTTCGCGTGCGTGGTCAGGAGCGAGCGGCCCTACGCGCGGATCGTCTCCATCGACCTGTCCGCTGCGATGGCAGTCCCCGGGGTGGTGCGCATCCTGAGCCACAGGGAGATTCCGGGGGAGAAAGTCTACGGCGCGATCATAAGGGACCAGCCGTTCCTCGCGGCAGGCATCGTAAGGTGCGTCGGAGAGGCGATACTCCTCGTCGTCGGGCAGAACGAAAAGGCGGCGAGGCTGGCGGCCGCAAAAGTGCGCATCGCATACGAAGACCTTCCTTCCGTCTCCGGCATAGAGACGGCCGGCAAAGGGGAAGTCCTCGTCTACGCCTCCGGCAGTTTGATGATGCGGAAGAGGGTGCGCAAAGGGGACGTGGAGAAGGGCTTCGCAGAGTCCGATGTCGTTGTCTCCCACGTTTTCAGGACGACTTACGTAGACCACGCGTACATGGAGACGGAGGCGGGCTTCGGCTGGATGGACGAGGCGGGGCGCATCGTCATCAAGTCTTCCACGCAGAACATACATTATAAAAGGACGGAGGTCGCCCGGATGCTCGCCGTGCCGGAGGAGAAGGTAAGGGTCCTCCAGGCGACGACGGGCGGGGGCTTCGGCGGGAAGCTGGACGTGACCGTCGAGGGCTTCCTGGGGCTGGCCGTATACCACACCGGGCGGCCCGTCATGATGCGCTATACCAGGGAAGAGAGCTTCCTGTCGCAGACGAAGCGCCATCCCATGCGCATCGATTACACGATGGGCGCGAAGAAAGACGGCTCGCTGACGGCGGTCAAGGTGGACATCCTGGGCGACACGGGCCCCTACGCCTCCTACGGAGGGGCGGTCTGCCTGCGGGTGGCGGTCCACGCGACGGGTCCCTACGACGTGCCGAACGTCTGGGTGGACAGCAGTTTCTACTATACGAACGGCCCTGTCGCCGGCGCGATGCGCGGCTTCGGCGTCCCCCAGATAGCCGTTGCCAACGAGTCGATGATCGACGAGATTGCGCTTTCCCTGGGGATCGACCCCCTGGACATACGCCTCAAGAACGCGATGAAGCAGGGGTCGGCCACGTCAACGGGCCAGGTGCTCTCCGCGAGCGTTGGTTTCATGGAGACCTTGAGGCTCGTCGAGCCTTTCTGGAGGGAGCGGAAGAAATCGAAGAAGGGCCAGGGCTTCGGACTGGGCTGCATGTACTACGGCGTGGGCAATACGGGCGTGGCCAACCCCTCCGGTATGCTCCTGGAGCTCGGCGAAGGGGGGCGCATCATCCTCCATTCGGGGGTGTGCGAGATAGGCCAGGGGTCCGATACGGCCTTACTCCAGATACTCCTTGAGACCCTCGGCATGGCCCGCTCGGAAGTCGTCCTCGACAGGGGCGACACGGACACGTCTCGCAATGCGGGCTCTTCGTCGGCGAGCCGGCAGACCTACGTCTCCGGGATGGCGCTTTACGACGCGGCGCTCAAGCTCAGGGAAGCACTGGAGCTGGAAGGTTACTACCGGGGACGGAGTCTTTCGGACATATACCGCGCCCGTAAAGGCGAGGCGCCCCTTTTCTTCGAGGGGTATTTCAACCCGCCCGTATCGGGCCTCGATGAGGCGACGGGGCAGGGCGTCCCTTACGCCACCTATGCCTTCGCCACCCACATGACGGAGGTCGAGGTGGAGGAAGCTACGGGGGCCTGCCGGGTAAAGAAGGTGCACGCCGCCCATGACGTGGGCAGGGGCATCAACCCTAGGGGCATAAAGGGCCAGATTTGCGGCGGTGTCGCCATGGGCATCGGCCTTGCCCTCATGGAGGAGTTTGTGCCGGGCAAGACGGAGTCCTTCGACACGTACTACATCCCGACGTCGATGGACATGCCGGAGGTCGTGACCATGGTGGTCGAGGACCCTGAGCCTACGGGTCCGTTCGGCGCAAAGGGCCTGGGGGAGCCGGCGCTTATTCCCCAGGCCGCGAGCATCGTGAACGCGCTGCGTGACGCGACGGGTGCTTGCGTCTACGACCTGCCATGTCACGTGGAGCGTTTGAAAGGGCTTCTCGAAGCCCGCAAAAAAGGGTGAGGGAAAAAACAGGGGGGAGGCGCGCATGAAACTCGTTTTGGCCAATATCGGTCGGATATTCACAGGGGATATCAGGGAACCCATTCAGGAAGGGCCCCTTTCCATCGTGATCGAGGAAGGGAAGATAAAGGCCGTCGAGAATGGACCGGGCGGGAAAGGCGACAAGACGATCGACGCGGGCGGCATGACCGTTTGCCCGGGGCTGATCGATTCCCATACGCACCCCGTATTCGGCGATTTCACCCCCAGGCAGAGCCAGTTGGGGTTCATCGAGAGCAGCCTGCACGGGGGCGTCACGTCGATGATCTCCGCCGGGGAGGTCCATCTACCGGGCAGGCCGAAGGACAGGCAGGGGACGAAGGCCCTCGCCCTGCTCGCCCATAAATCGTTTGCGGCCGTGCGGCCCGGCGGCGTCAAGGTTTACGGCGGCGCCCTCATCCTGGAGAAGGGCCTGCTGGAGGAGGATTTCAAGGAGCTTTCCGCCGAAGGCGTCTGGCTCGTCGGGGAGATCGGCCTGGGGAGCGTAAAGACGGCCGACGAGGCGCGGGAAATGGCGGAGTGGGCGCGGAAATACGGCATGAAGGTGCTCATGCATGTCGGCGGCACCTCCGTGCCGGGCAGCTCGACGGTCACGTGCGACGACGTGCTCACGGCTAAACCGACGGTGGCCTGCCACCTGAACGGTGGGCCGACGAGCGTTTCTGCCCCCGAGGCGAAAAAGGTGATCGACCGGTCGGAGGCGGCCATCGAGGTCGTCCACTGCGGCAACCCCAAGACTGCCGTGGCGATCGTGCAGTACCTGAAAGGGAAAGGGGCGCTTTCCCGCCTGATAATAGGCAACGACGCGCCTTCGGGCACGGGCGTCATACCTCTCGGCGTATGGAGGATGGTCAATTTCATCTCTGCGCTGTGCGACATCCCCGCAGAGGTCGCTGTCTGCTGCGCGACGGGCAACACGAAGTCCGTCTTCTCGCTGAAAGAGGGCATCGTAAAGCCGGGCGGGGCGGCCGACCTGCAGGTGATCGACGCGCCCATGGGCTCCGCAGGCGGCGACGCCAAGGCGGCCATCGAGGCCGGGGACATACCGGGCATCGCGGCGGTCCTCGTTGACGGCGTCGTAAAGGCCGAGGTGAGCAGGAACACGCCGCCCCCGGTAAGGCGCATAGCGATATTGTAAGGCGCTTTTCTGCGAGGGGGGCGCGAGAGGGGAATCGAAGCTATGAAAGTAGACCTGACGAGGTGCAAGGGGTGTGGGATATGCATGGAGGTCTGTCCCACCGGCGTCATAAAGGTCGAGGGGAAGAAGGTGCGTATCGGGGAAGGGTGCGTTGAGTGCAGGACCTGCCTCAAGGTCTGCCCGCAGACCGTCTTTACGGCGGATGCGCCCGACGGAAAGACGCCCGTCTGCTCGGCCTGCCCCATCGCGTGCCGGATACCTGAAGGCTCTTACGGGGCCTGCATGCGCTACTACAACGAAGGCGGCGTGATCGGCCGTAAGGCAAGGGTCCACTCGTACGCAGAGGTGGCCGACATAGTGGAGGCCGCAAACGCCTCCGCCCTCGGGCCGCCCCTCCTTACTGGCATAGGTTCGGGGACGACCTACCCGGACTTCAGACCCTCCCCCTTTATCGTAAGCGGCGTGCGCGACGGGATCGATATCATCACGGTCGTAACGGAGGCCCCCTTAAGCTACGGCGGCGTAAAGGTCAAGCTCGACACGGACCGCTTCCTCGGCGAGGAATCGAAGGGCATCTACATTAAGCGCAAGGGGAAGAGGCGGATAGGCCACCTCTGCACGGAGGAGTACGGCTCGAAGATGCTCTCCCTGGGGGGCGTCAACACGCTGACCTCGAAAGACGGCATGTTCGCGGCAAAGGCGATCTTTGAGCTGCTGCAAGGCAAGTGGGTCTCGATGGAGGTCGAGGACGGAGCGAAGGTCGAGATAGCCCTCCACGAGCCGCCTAAGATCGACGGTATTTTCGAGGAACGGATGCGGCCGGGGTGCGGGAGCGCCGTCTCCGGCCTTTTCGCGCCCTACATGGCCGCCGCCGCAGACGAGGTCATCGTCCTCGACGGCCATATCACGGGGCTCTTCAGCGAGCACCCCGCCGGGCGGGAGAGCGGCAAGGCGCGCTCCGGCGTCTCCATAACGGGCCAGAAAAGCACGGACGGCAGGTACTTTCTGGCGAAGGGAGCAGGCTGGGGTGGGACTGCCATAAACGAGCCCCTCGACGTGATCGCGGAGATCGACGCTAAGAAGATGCGGGACGGCTCGACCATTCTTATTACGGAGACTACCGGGCGGAAGTCCGCCTTTTACAGGATGAAGGGCGGGCGACCCGTGCAGGCGCCGCCAAGCCCTGCTGCGAAGGCGTTCCTCGCGGTGCTGGCCGATTCCTGCGAGCCGTCGAGGGCGAGCGCAGTCTTCGCTGCAGGTGTCGGCGGCTCTGCGCGGGCCGGCGTGACGAAGAACCCTGTAAGACTTACGAGGGCCGTCCATGAGGGCAGGGTGGCGATCACGATAGGCGGCGCGCGCCCTTTCATCTTCCCCGGCGGCGGCATCAACTTCCTTGTGGACGTGGAAAAAATCAAGTACGGCAGCATCTACCTCTCCCCGACGCCTTCCTTCGTCCTGCCCGTGGAGTACACCATGCGGAAGGACACCTTCGCCGAGATCGGTGGGCACGTAGATGCAATCAGGCCGATAGAGAGCGTAATAAATGACCCTGCCGTAAGTGCAGGGTCATTTCGTGTGGGGGGTGGCTCGCCGGGCAACGCCCGGCGAGGGGGTGGGCTGTGAATGATGCGGCAGTATGCATTGCGTACTTGCCAGTTGGCTGACCAGTAAAGCCGGTTCGTAAGCGGGCCTGGGGCGCTGAGCCCCAATAATTGCCTGTGGTAAGGCGCGCCAAAGCTCCAAGGATGATAGTCGGATGCAGGAAGCGCGGAGACAAGAGAGCGCGTGAGACGGCTTTTATGTGGAGAGAGTAATAATACTCCTATAGCAAGCTACAGGGAATACACAAATTGAAGCGCGCAACGCGCAGACGAAAGAAATGACATGGGAGGTGGGAGATGGAGATAAGAAAGATCGTGACGGTAGTCGAGGACATATTGATCGACGGCGCAAAAAAGGCGGAGAGGTCCGTCCGGAAGGCGGCGGCGATAGCGGTCATAAAGAACCCCTTCGCGGGCATCTACCAGGAAGACCTTACAACCCTCATCGATACGGGCGAAGAGCTGGGGAAGTTACTCGGCCAAAGGGCCGTGGCCGCCCTCGAAGGCAGGAAGCCCGAGAGCTACGGGAAGGCGGCGATAGTGGGCGAGCAAGGCGAGTACGAGCACGCTGCTGCCATCCTCCATCCGAAGCTGGGCACCCCCTTGCGGGAAGCGGTAGGTGGCGGAAAGGCCCTTATCCCCTCCGTCAAGAAGCTCGGAGGGATGGGGGACCCGGTAGATATCCCCCTGGGCTATAAGGACGCCGCCTTCGTCCGGTCCCACTTCGACGGCATGACCGTCTCCGTGAGCGACGCGCCGCGGGCGGACGAGATCCTCGTGGCCATAGCGGTAACGGACGGCGGCAGACCGCACCCGAGGGTAGGGGGACTTAAGAAGGAAGAGGCTAAGGGCGAAGACGGCTTACGATAACGGCCGGGCGCTTTTTGCGCCTGGCTTTGTCGTCGTGTTCCGGCGCGAGTCCTCACTTGCCACCCGCCCGACCGCCTGGCGGGGCCCGCAAGCTCGGAGCGCGGGTCCCCGGCCTATTATTTTATATGCTCCGGCTCGCGCCTCCACGACTTCGCGCCAGACACAAAAATCGCCTCGGCTGCCCACTTTGATCTTGTAGAGCGCTTTTCCTATTATCTAACGATGCGGTCGATATACCGTTCGACGGCGAGAAGCGTCCGGGCGAGGGGGGTCTGCGCGGCGATAAGCCCGCAGGCCACGCCGGCCGTGTTCGCCGCCATGTCTGCGTATTCGAAGCTGCGATAGCCGGTAAGCCCCTGGAGGCATTCGAGGCCGATCCCCATCATCACGAAGGCAAGACCGATGGCCAGGCGCACCCTGTTCTGCCTGTATATCTGGATGAACCAGAAGGTCAGGCAGAAATAGGCGAGGGCGTGGCATAACTTGTCGCTCGGGGTTAAGGCCCCCAACTGGGGTGGGATGCGGATCAGCGAGACGAACATCACAAAGGCGACCAGCAAAAAGCCGACGATGAGCCAAAAGCAGGTAAACCTCAGCTTTTCCAAGGACTTGTCCTCCTAAAGGGCGTGTGATAGGGGCCGGAAAGGGCCGCAAACCCTTAACTCATCAGCCGTTTGACATTCTCAACTATTGCGGCCATTGTGGGGCCGGCGGTTGCGTTTATTACTATATCGGCGAGGGAGTCGCAGGGCGTCCCGTCGCGGTTGATGATGACGAGGCGCGCCCCGGCCCGTTTTGCTATGACCGGCATGGAGGCGGCCGGGTGGACCACCAGGGACGAGCCGACCACTATGAAAAGGTCGGATGCCTGCGAGCGTCTGTAAGCCTCCGCCGTCTCCCTCTCCGGCATGGCCTGCCCGAAGGAGATGGTGGCGGGCTTCAGAAGGCCGCCGCACTCATAGCAAACGGGCGCCTTCTCGCCTGCCGTCAGGCGGGCTTGCACGGCCTCCCGCTCATACCTTTGCCCGCACGTAAGGCATGTGACGTGGAGCGCCGTCCCGTGCAGCTCCAGCACCTTGCCCGCCGAGTTGCCTGCCTTGAAGTGGAGGCCGTCGATGTTCTGGGTAATCAGGCAATCGAGCTTGCCCATCCTTTCAAGCTCGGCGATGGCCAGATGGCCCGCATTGGGACGGGCGTCCTTCATCGAGTCGTACATCTCAGTGGCCATCCGCCAGTAATTGGCGCGCGACGCCTCGCTTGAAAGGAACGTGTGAAAGTCGAAATCGGATGGGTCGTACCTGTCCCATACGCCCCCGGGACTCCTGAAGTCGGGGATGCCCGATTCCGTGCTCATGCCCGCCCCGACGAAGACGGCTATCGCGCTTGAATCGACGATCCACCGGGCTGTCTTTTCTATATCGTTCATATTATGTCCCTTGAAACACGAACTATACTGAAGCCGGACGCTGCCTACGCAGTGGCTGTCTTTACATTATAACGCCTGGGAGATGCCCTGTGCAACCGGGGGAACCGGTGAAATCAGGCCAAACCCAACTATGTATATAGTACAGTCCAAGTCTATAGCCATCCGACCGCATTTATGCTCTCGCAACAATCGGCGCACAATTGTACGTCTCTTTGCCTTACGCCCCCCTCCCCCGCCCCTTCCGCCTGTCTCGGCGCGGCGCAGCCTCGCCCGCCTTTTCCCTGGCCGCCTTCATCAGCGTGAAATGGAGCAGGTTCTTCTCCACGTCGGCCATCTCGACCTTGACCCTCACGTGGTCGCCTATGCCGAAGACCTTCCGCGTGCGCCTGCCTATCAGGCGGAAGCGCTCCTCCTCGAATATATAATAGTCGTCGTAGAGGCTTGAGAGCAGCACCAGCCCCTCGACGAAGACCTCGAAAAGCTCGACGAAAAAGCCGAAGGACGTTATATGCGAGATGACGCCGTCGTATGCCTGGCCGACGCGCTCCTTCATGAACAGGACCCTGATCCTGTCCTCCGTCTCGCGCTCCGCCTCCATCGCCGCCCGCTCCCTTTCGGAGAGGTGACCGGCCATCCTTTCGAGCTCTTCTTCGCTGTAAAGCGGCTTGCCGCCGGCCCCCTCCCCGATGATCTGCTTCAGTATGCGGTGGCAGATGAGGTCCGGATAGCGCCGTATGGGCGATGTGAAGTGGCTGTAAAAGTCGAGGGCCAGGCCGAAATGGCCCTTGTTGATCGCGGAGTACCTTGCCTGCTTCATCGACTTTAATAGAATGCGGTTGATGAGGAACTCGTGCTCGCTTTGCCTCACGTTCTGCAGTATGGACTGGAGGGGTAGCCTTCCCTTCAGGTCCGTCTTGTACTCGATGCCCAGGGTGCGGATGAGGCGCTCGAAATCTGCCAGTTTCTCGCGCTCCGGCTGCTCGTGGACGCGGTAGATCAGCGGCTTCTTCTGCTCCGTGATAAACCGGGCGACCGCCTCGTTCGCCGCTATCATGAACTCCTCGATGATGCCCTGCGAGAAGAGGCGCTCGGAGCGCAGGATCTCTTTTATGCCCCCTTCCATATCGAGGACGAGGTCCGGCTCGGGCAGGTCGAAATCGAGATTGCCCCGCTCTTCCCGCCGGGCCTTGAGGATGCGGGCAAGCTCGCCCATCCGCTCCAGTTGCGGCAAAAGCGGCGCGAGGGCGAGCCTTATCTTCGGGTCCTTCTTGACAAGGGCGTCTTCCACCTGGCGGTACGTGAGCCTCGCCGCGCTCTTGATGACGGACGGGTCGAAAGACGCCTGCAAAGGCCTGCCCTTTGAGTCGTACTTAAGCCTCGCAGTCAGGGTCATCCTTTCTTCCTTCGGGTTGAGGCTGCATACGACGTTGGAGAGCTTCTTGGGGAGCATGGGAACGACTGTGCCGGGGAAATAGACGCTCGTACCCCGGTTTTCCGCCTCCCTGTCGAGGGCAGATCCGGGCCGCACGTAGTGGGAGACGTCGGCTATAGACACGTACAAATCGTAGCCGTTCCTTGTCTTTTCGACGCAGACCGCGTCGTCGAAATCGCGGGCCAGCTCGCCGTCTATGGTTACGTGCTCCGTGGCGCGCAGGTCTACCCTGCCCTTTATCGATATATCGAAGCCCGTCCCTTGCGCCTCGCTTTCTGCGTTTTTCGGGAACCGGGCGGAGAGGCCCTGCTTGTAGGTGACGAACTGGGTGATCTTCTTTATGTCGTCTAAGGCCTTGAAAACCTTGAGTATTCTGCACTCCGGGTCGCCGGCTTCAGGGAACCGCGTCACCCTGGCGGCAACCAGCTCTCCGTCGCGCAGCTCGCGCGCTTTGCCGGGATCGACGATAAAATGGGTGGCGATCCTCTCGTCGTCGGGCACGAGGAAGAAAAGCGATTTGTGCTGTCTGAGGAAGCCTGTTATGTTCCTCGTCTTCCTCTCCGTTACCTTTACTATGCGGCCCTCCCGCCTGCGCCGCCGCATGTGCTCGATGCGCACCACCACCTTGTCGCCGTGGATGGCGTCCTTGATGAAGCGGGCGGGGACGAAGACGTCGCTTCCCTCTTCGCTGTCCGGGACGACGAAGCCGTTCCCGCTCCGGGTGCACCAGAGGGTGCCGACCAGGAGGTTCATCTCGTCGGGGATGCCGTAGCGGTCGTCCTTCAGCCTGACGAGGGCGCCCACCCTGACCATGTTGCGGAGGAGCTTCTTTACGTCCTTTTTCCGGCCCTTCCAGGCATCGACCATATTTTTCAGGTCGTTCATCGAAAGGGGCCGCTTCTCCCTTTGGAAGATGCGGAGGAGGGACTTATCGGTAAGCTCTGCGGGAGGTTTCTTTGCCATGGGCTCTCCTTACATGCAAAGATACAACCAGGATGCGGGAATTGCAACGATCCGCGCCGGCGAGAGGGTCTTTCCGGCAGCCATCGTTAAGCGCCTTGCAGGCGCGCGAGGGCCCGCTCCATACGTCCGAGCGCCCCTGTAAGGGTTCCCCTGGCGCAGCCGAAGTTGAGGCGCACGAAGCCTTCGCCGCCCCTGCCGTACTCTACGCCGTCGTTCAGGGCTACCTGCGCCTCCTTGAGGAAATAACGGAAGGGGCTGCCGGTTATGCCTGCGTCCCTGCAATCGAGCCAGGCAAGGTACGTCGCCTCCATAGGCGTCATCTTTACGCCGGGGAGCCTTTCCTTTACGTACGAGGCAAGGAAGTCTCGATTGCCCGCAAGGTATGCAAGCGCCTGGTCGAGCCACTCCTGCCCGTCCGTGTAGCCCGCGAGGGCTGAAACGAAGCCCATTACGTTGACGAAGGGGACAATCCCCCGGCTGCCCTTCGTCCAGACATCACGCAGCTCCCGGTTTTCTATGACTGCGAACGCGCAGCCGAGGCCGGCCAGGTTGAAGGTCTTGCTCGGGGCCATGAGTGTGACTGTCCGTCGGGCCACGTCCCTCCCCAGGGCTGCAATCGGTATATGGCTAAGGCCGGGGTAGACGAGGTCGCAATGTATCTCGTCGGAGCAGATGAGCAGGTCGCGCCGGAGGCATATCTCCGCAAGGGTCTCCAGCTCGCGGCGCCCATAGACGCGGCCCACGGGGTTATGGGGGTTGCACATGAGGAAGACCCGCGTGCCGCCCGTGATCGCGGCCTCGAACGCGGCGAAGTCGATCTCGTATCTTCCGTCGCTTCCCTCCACGAGCGGCGGGTCGGCCAGGGCGCGGCCGTGGGCAAGGGCGTCCATGAAATGGGAGTAGACGGGCGGCTGGATGATGACGCCATCCCCCGGCTGCGAGAAAAGCCGGAATGCAAGGTTCAGCCCTGTTACGACGCCTGGCAGGAAGACGATGTCTTCTTCCCGTATCTCCCAGCCGTAGAGCCTTTTCAGGCGCTCGACGAGGACGGGGCGCAGCCTGACGTCCGGCTCTCCGTACCCGAATACGGCCTCTTCCACCCTGTTATGCAGCGCCTTGATGATGGGCCTCGCGCAGGGGAAATCCATATCTGCGATCCAGAGGGGGATTACGCCGCTTCCGTACCTGCGCCACTTGATGCTGTCGGACTGCCTGCGTGTGGTGTATGCGTCGAAATCGTATTGCATATGGGGTGGGCGGCTTACCCGAACAGCGCGCCGAGAGCCTCCGGGCACCTGGCGCTTGCGGCGTCAAGTGGCGGAGAGAGAGGGATTCGAACCCTCGGTACGGTTTTAACCCGTACACTCGCTTAGCAGGCGAGCACCTTCGGCCTCTCGGTCATCTCTCCCGTTGGGAGATTATACCCGTTCGCCTGCCGAAAAGCAAACAACGGCGCTCCTCGGCGCTGCCCATTGACGAGGCAAGCCGACCTTGACTTGTCTGTACCGAAATAGGGGGCGTGGGGATGCTCCCAGCAGGCCTATACCATGCTTTCTTACTGGCGCCGGAGAGCCGGGGGCCGCAGAGATTTTCGTGGATGACTAGGAGTCGTGGAGGCGCGAGCCGGAGCATACGTCTTATGTATGTGAGGACTCGCAACGAACACGACGACGATGTAAGCTGCGAAAGGATCAAGGCCCCTCACCCCTTGCTGCGCCTTGACAGCCCTGCGACTATATTGTATCTATAGGGATACCACCTACAAGAGGGCTTCGCCCGGGGAGGCTGCATGAACGGAGAGGCGACGGAGGACCTGAAGCGTAAGGTTTTGGATTACCTCCTGACTGTCAGTAAAGCGAAGAACAGGGACGTGGCGCGGGCGATAGGCGAAGATAAAGGCCTCGTCGATAAGGCGATAGCGGCCCTCGCGAAGGAGGACAAGGTCGAGTACGTTTACCTCGGGACCTCATTCGTGAAGGTCAAGGGCAAGTGACGAGGAGGAACAACAAAAGGGTGCTTGTCGGTCTCCCTCCCCGCGTAGTGATTGCCGCCCCCCAGGGGCGCTCCGGTAAAACCACCGTAAGCATTGCCATAGGAAGGGCCTTGCGGGCGCGCGGGGTCATGGTACAGCCCTTCAAAAAGGGGCCGGACTATATCGACCCGTCCTGGCTCGCCGCTGCCTGCGGACTACCCTGCTATAACCTCGATTCCTACCTGATGGGCGATGACGGCGTCATGCGCTCCTTCGCGGCCAGGGCGGCAGGCGCGGGCCTTGCCATGGTGGAAGGGGCGATGGGCCTTTTCGATGCGCCCGGCGAGGGCCCGGAAGGGAGCGTCGCCGCCCTTGCGCGGCTCCTCGACGCCCCCGTTATCCTCGTTGTCAACGCCTCCCGCATGACGCGGAGCGTTGCGGCCATGGTAGGCGGTTACCAGCGCTTCGAGCCGGAGACACGGATCGCAGGGGTTATCCTGAACCAGGTGTCCGGCGCCAGGCACGAGGAAAAGCTGAGAGAGGCCATAAGGCGATACTGCGGCATCCCCGTCGTCGGTGCCCTTGCCAGGCAGACGGCCGGCTTCGTCACGGAGCGCCATCTGGGCCTTGTGCCCGCCGCGGAGAGCGAGGAGGCGGAGAGCATCACAGAGGCGGTATGGGAGCGCACCCGCGACGGCCTCGACCTCGACGCGATCATGGAGATAGGCCGGTCCGCCGGTGAAGCCGCCTTCGATATTCCGGAGGCGGAGGCGGGCAGGACGCGGGACGCCCGCTGCCGGATAGGCGTCATCCGTGACCGGGCCTTCAACTTCTATTACCCGGAGAACCTGGAGGCCCTCGACGCGGCGGGCGCAGACCTCGTCTTCATCGACTCCCTGGCCGGCGGCGCCTTACCGAAGATAGACGGGCTGTACATTGGGGGCGGCTTCCCCGAGCTTCACGCCGAGAAGCTTGAAGCAAACGTATCGCTCCGCCGGGAGATCGCCTCGGCGGTGGAGGCGGGGATGGCGGTCTATGCGGAGTGCGCGGGCCTCATGTACCTGTCGCGGTCGATCGCATGGAAGGGGAAACGCTACCCTATGGTGGGGGCGATACCCGCGCGAGTGGAGCTTTCCGACCGTCCGGCAGGTCACGGCTACATCGATGCGGAAGTGGTGAGGGAGAACCCGTTTTTCCCTGTCGGCGCCAGGGTGAGGGGCCACGAGTTCCATCACTCAAAGCTCGTCTTCGACGGCCCCGCCGAATTCGCTTACCGCATCCGCAGGGGGCACGGCATTACGGGCAAGTCGGACGGTTTCCTGCATAAGAACCTCTTCGCCTCGTACACCCACATCCACGCCCTCGCTTCCCCCTTCTGGGCGGATGGCTTCGTATCGGCGGTTTTAGCGCCGGGTGCTTTCGCGGCCGGGAGAAAATCGTCAATCAGGAGGTAGAAATGGCCAAGACGCTTCTCGGAGGACACGAGATAGAGGTCGATGAGGACGGCTTCATCCAGGAGCCGGACAAGTGGAACAAGGAAGTGGCGGAGGACCTGGCAAAGCTGGAGCATGCCTCCCCCATGGGCGAAGAGCACTGGAAGCTGGTCAACTACCTGCGCGACTACTACCTGAAGTACGAGATCGCGCCGCCCGTCCGGATGCTCGTCAAGCAGACGGGGATCGACCTCAAGAAGATATACCAGCTCTTCCCGGGCGGGCCTGCGAAGGGGGCGTGCAAAGTGGCCGGCCTTCCCAAGCCGACGGGTTGCGTATAGGCCACTTGCCGGTCGCCGTTTCCAGTCGCGCCTTATCCCGGACATCACAGGCGCGGGAAGGAGGGGCGGCGCGGTCCGGTCCAGTCGGTGCGCTTTTCTTAATTGCCCGGTTGTTGTAATATTAGAGGTATGGAGCATGAGATACTACGGCCGGGTCCGCTGAGGGCGCCGCTCGTCGCCGTCGTTGACGACGACCCCGACATCCTGGAGCTTGTCTCCGTCCACCTGAAGAGGACGGGCATGAAAGTGAGGGAGTTCGCCGACGCGGAATCTTTTTACCGCGCCCTCTCCGGGGAGGTCCCCGACCTCGTGCTCCTCGACCTGATGCTGCCCGACGCGGACGGCATAGAGATCTGCAAGTTCCTGAGGGGGCACAGCCGCCTCTCGTCCGTGCCCGTCATCATGCTCACCGCGAGGGCGGACGAGGTGGACAGGGTGCTGGGCCTCGAGATAGGGGCGGACGATTACATCACCAAGCCTTTCTCCCCCAAGGAGCTTGTCGCGCGCGTCAAGGCGGTGTTGCGTAGGGTGGAGCAGAAGGCGGCAGCGCCGCAGGCGGTCGAGATCGGTCTTCTCGGCATAGACCTGAAGAGGCACCTGGTGACGGTCGCGGGAATGCCCGTCGACGTGACGCCCGTCGAGTTCCGCATCCTGGAGATCCTGTCGTCGAGGGCCGGATGGGTCTTCTCAAGGGAGAAGATCCTCGATTACCTTTGGGGGCACGACAAGATCGTCCTGGAGCGCACCGTAGACGTCCACATCAGGCACCTCCGGGAAAAGCTGGGCGGGGCCGCCCAGCTCATCAAGAACGTACGCGGCGCGGGGTATAAGCTGGAGCCATGAAGAGTTCTTTTTTCATAAGGGTATTCCTGGGGTATCTCCTCGTCATACTCATGCTTTCGGGTATGAGCCTCCTTGCGTTTTCCGGGGCCTTCGTCGAGCTCTATCGCCGGACGCTCACTGAGAACCTGACGAACATCGCGTCCGCCCTCAAGGACGACGTATCTGCCTCTATCGAAAGCCCGGAAGGGAGACGCCGGCTGGAAGGGCAGATGAAGCGCCTCGGGTCGCAGCTCAGGACGCGGATCACCGTAATCGACCCGGCTGGGAGCGTCCTGGCCGACTCCGAAAACGACCCGGCGCGGATGGAGAACCATGCGGGCCGGCCGGAAGTGCAGGACGCGCTGAAAGGCAGGAAAGGCGTCGCCACCCGGTTCAGCAGCACGATGAACCAGGAGGTGCTCTATGTCGCCCTGCCCCTGGAAAAAAACGGCCGCCTCGCAGGCGTTGTCAGGACGAGCCTTTTCGTCAAAGATATAAAGCTGCCGGGCAACCTGCTCAGGAACATCGGCGTGATGTGGGCCGTCTTTTCGCTGCTTGCCCTTATCGTGGCCGTGATCGTGTCGAGGAGCGTATCGAGGCCCATAAGGGAGCTGACCCTGGCCGCCCAGAGGCTTGCCTCAGGGGACTTCGGTGCACGGGTTTTCCTGAAGGGGAACGACGAGTTCCGGGCGCTCGCCGATACCTTCAACTCGACGAGCCGCGGGCTCAAGTCTGCGTTCGACGAGCTGGGGCGGCAGAAAGCGGAGCTGAAGAGCATCATCGACTCGCTGCGCGAGGGGCTAGTAGTCATCAACAAAAAGGGCGAAGTCATTTACTGCAACGAAAGCCTGAAAAGCATCCTCGGCGCCCCTTCAGGCATCGAAGGGCAGTTGTACTGGGAGACCCTTGGGCAGTCGCGCTTCATAGAGATCCTCGAGAGGGCGCGGGTTGGAAAGATCAGCCCGATCGAGGAGGTGGAGATCGACGGGCGCATGTTCCTGTGCAGCGCGGCCAGGATCGACCACGAGGACGAGATCGTCCTCGTCCTGCACGACATCACGAGCATGAAGGAGATCGAAAAGATCAAGCGGGACCTCGTTTCGAGCGTCTCCCACGAGCTGCGCACGCCCCTTACCTCGATAAAGGGGTTTGCCGAGACCCTTGAGGAGGAGGTGGACGAGAAGGCGCGGCACTACGTGGAGATCATCAAGAGGAACACGGATAGGCTCATCAACATCGTCCGCGACCTGCTGCTTTTGTCGCAGCTCGAGGAGAAGGCGGCGGGACTTGAGATAGAGGAGGTCGATCTTGCGACCCTGGCGGAGCGGACGATACACATATTCGAGCACCAGGCGAAGGAAAAGGACCTTGAGCTGACCCTGGACATCGCGGAAGGACTGCCGCCCGTTAAGACGGACCCGTTCAAGATCGAGCAGATGCTCATCAACCTCCTCGACAACGCGATCAAGTACACCGATAGCGGGACGGTCAGCCTTTCCATCCGCCCTGTCGGCGACCGCGTGGTGGTCGAGGTGCGCGATACGGGGATAGGGATGCCGAAGGACAAGCTGTCCAGGATATTCGAGAGATTCTACGTGATCGACAAGTCGAGGTCGCGGAAGACGGGGGGCACGGGGCTGGGCCTCTCCATCGTCAAGCACATCGTGCTGCTCCACGGGGGCGACATCGAGGTCGAAAGCGCGCCGGGAAAAGGGAGCAGCTTTCTTGTAACCCTGCCCCTTTCTCCGCCGGAATAAGCCATTTCCCGTGAAACGGCCCTTTCGCCGCTTAATTAATCGAACCTTAACAAAAGGTTAATCATCGCTTAACCGTTCCAACATAAGATAGGGCATCGGTAAAACCAAAAAACGGAGGACCCCGATGCGAAAACTGATGAAGCTATTTCTCGTGCTGGCTTTATTGTCATTCTCCGTAGCCGGCCTTGCCGCCGACCAGCAGGAGCTTACCGGCGCAGGGGCCACCTTCCCCTACCCGCTCTATTCCAAGATGTTCGACGTTTACAGCAAGGAGTATGGCGTAAAGGTCAATTACCAGGCCATAGGCTCAGGCGGTGGCATACGCCAGCTTATCAACAAGACGGTAGATTTCGGCGGCAGCGACGCGATTGTGGGCGAGGAAGAGGCGAAGTCAGCAGGCGCGCAAGTGCTCCATATACCCACGTGTGCCGGTGCGGTGGTCGTCACGTATAACCTCCTCGGGAGCCCGGACATCCGGCTTACGCCCGAGCTGATAGCCGATGTATTCCTGGGCAAGATAAAGAAATGGGATGATCCCCGGATCGCGGCCGCAAACCCCGGCATCAAGCTGGCGGCCCTGCCCATTACCGTAGTCCATCGCTCAGACGGAAGCGGAACCACGAACATCTTCAGCGATTACTTGAGCAAAGTCAGCAAGGAGTGGAAGGAAAAAGTAGGCGCGGGCACGGCCCTCAACTGGCCCGTCGGCCTGGGTGCGAAGGGCAACCCCGGCGTGGCCGGGTTGGTGAAGCAGACGCCCGGCAGCTTCGGCTACGTTGAGCTTATTTACGCATTGCAGAACAAGATGCCTTACGCGTTGCTGAGGAACAGGAGCGGCAACTTCGTGAGGCCCACGCTCGGGTCTACGAGCACTGCGATGAACGTGACGCTCCCCCCGGACATGAAGGTCAGCCTTACCGATACGGACGCCCCGGACGGCTACCCCATAGCGGGCCTGACCTGGATACTCGTATACAAGGAACAGGCATACCAGGGCCGCTCGGAGGCGAAGGCGAGGGAGCTGGTGCGGCTCCTCAAGTGGATGACCCACGAAGGGCAGAAATATTGCGAGCCGATGCAATATGCCCCCCTTTCGAAGAAGGCAACAGAAAGGGCGGAGGCGCTGATCGGGTCGATCACCTATAACGGAAAAGGCATTATGAAATGAGCGTTTCCGGGCGGATGGAGACGGGCGCCGGCATGATAAGCCGCACCGCAGGTACGGGAAAAAGCCTTTCCCGGGACGCGGCGATGGTCTACTCCGGCGCCGTCCGCGGCTCGCGCAACCTCGTGTCGGAGGCCGCCTTCAGGCGGCTTCTCCGGCTGGTGGGCGTGGCCGTCCTTCTCCTGCTCGTGGCCATCCTCGCGTCGCTCTTCGTCGCGTCGATGCCCGCCATCGCCCGGAACGGCTTTGCTTTCCTTACGGGGACCGTGTGGGACCCCGTAGCCGCGCGGTTCGGCTCCCTCCCCTTCCTCGTCGGCACGCTCATGACGTCCTTCCTTGCCCTTCTGATCTCCCTCGTCTTCTCCCTGGCCGTCTCGATCTTCCTCGGTGAGTATTTCCGCAGGGGCATTGCCTCGTCGCTTATGAAGACGGTCGTGGAGCTCCTCGCTGGGATACCTTCCGTCATCTACGGGTTCTGGGCGCTTTTTTTCCTCGTCCCCGCCGTGCGGTTCGTCGAAACGAAGACGGGCATTATCCCCTACGGGGTCGGCATCCTCGCCGCAGCCCTCGTGCTCTCCATAATGATTATCCCCTATTCGGCATCGTTAGCGAGGGAGGTGATCGGCCTCGTACCTGCGGATTTGAAGGAGGCGGCCTTCTCACTCGGCGCGACGCGGTTCGAGGTTATAAGGAAGGTGGTCCTGCCGTATGCGCGCTCGGGGCTGGTCGCGGGGGTGCTCCTTTCCCTCGGGCGCGCCCTCGGGGAGACGATGGCCGTAACGATGGTGATAGGCAACTCGAACATGCTGCCGAAAGACATCTTCGGCCCCGCGAACACGATGGCCAGCATCATTGCGAACGAGTTCTCGGAGGCGACCGGCGCGGTCTATATGGCTAGCCTGATAGAGATAGCCCTGGTGCTCTTCATCGTAACAGCCGTCATTAATATAATAGGCAAGATCGTCATAATGAAGATGAGCGTGGAGACGTGAAGACGAAGGGGAGGGACTTAAGAAGGAGGATGTTTTTCGACAGGCTGTTCAAGGGGAGCGTAATCGTTCTTTCTTCCGTCTGCATGTTGCCCATGTTCTTCATCCTCTTTTTCATAATGAAAAACGGCATCTCGGTCATCAACTGGGAATTCCTCACGGCCCTCCCGAAACCGATGGGCGAAGCGGGGGGAGGCATCTCGAACGCCCTTGCGGGCACCCTGATCCTCATCCTCATCGCCTGCCTCATATCAGTGCCCCTGGGCGTCTTCGCAGGCATCTACCTCTCCGAGTACAGGAAGGTCCGCTTCACGTATTTTTCGAGGCTCTCCCTTGAAGTATTGCAGGGCATACCGTCGATAGTGATAGGCATCATCGCCTACGTCTGGATCGTTGTCCCTATGGGCGCCTTTTCCGCCCTCTCAGGCGGCATCGCCCTAGGGATAATGATGCTCCCGGTAATAGTCATGTCCACCGAGGAAACCCTGAAGCTGATCCCCGACTCGCTGAAGGAGGCCTCTTTGGCCCTGGGCGTGCCCTATCCCCGCACCATACTCAAAGTAATCCTCCCCGCCGGCCTGAGCGGCATAGTGACGGGCATCATCATCGGCATAGCAAGGATCGGGGGCGAGACAGCCCCGCTCCTTTTCACAGCCTTCGGCAGCCCGTTCATGGGCCTTAACATCTTCAAGCCCGTAAGCGCCCTGCCGCTGGTCGTCTTCAACTACGCGACGAGCCCTTACCCGGAATGGCACGCCCTGGCCTGGGGGGCCTCGTTCGTCCTGATCGCCTTTATCCTATTCCTTAATATGCTCGCTAAATTGGTGACGCGGAGATGGAAAGTACAGTTCTGAGGATCGAGGATTTCAGCGCGGGGTTCGACGGGCAGATCGTCATCAAGGAGATCAACCTGTCTGTAGTGAGGAACAAGATAACGGCCATCATGGGACCGTCCGGCTGCGGGAAGACGACCCTTATAAGGTGCATCAACCGCATGCACGAGCTGGTGCCGAACGCCAGCGTCTCCGGCAGGATGCTCCTTGACGACGAGGACGTATACGAGACGGACCCGATCATCGTGCGGCGTAAGATCGGCATGGTCTTCCAGAGACCCAACCCGTTTCCGACGATGAGCATCTACGACAACGTAGTGGCCGGATACAACCTGAACGGCATACGTATACCGAAAGGCGACAAGGACCGGATAGTGGAAGAGTCGCTCCGGAAGGCGGCCCTCTGGGAAGAGGTGAAGGACGCCCTCCACAGGAAGGGCACTTTCTTATCCGGCGGCCAGCAGCAGCGGCTCTGCATAGCCCGGGCGCTCGCGATGTACCCGGAGATACTGCTCCTCGACGAGCCTACGTCCGCCCTCGACCCGAAGGCCACCGCCCATATAGAAGAGCTGGTTGTCGAGCTGAAGAACACGGTCACGATCATCCAGGTGACGCACAACATCCCGCAGGCCGCCCGCATCTCCGACTTCACCGCCTTCATCTACCTGGGGGAGATGATCGAGTACGGACCGACGGAGAAGCTCTTCACTGTTCCGAAGGACAAGAGGACCGAGCAGTACCTGACGGGCAAGTTCGGATAGGAGGTTAGCAATTGCTCGAAGAACGGATGACTGACCTGAAGCGCGAGATGACCGAGTACGCCGGCCTTGTCGAGCACATGATCGAGAAGAGCGTCAAGGGCCTCCTGACGCGCAGCCGGGAGGCGCTCCTTCAGGTCCCGGAAAGGGACGAGCCGAGGGCGAACGACTGGGAGAACGCCCTGGACGAGCTCTGCCTTTATCTGATCGCGCAATATCAGCCCAGGGCGCGGGACTTGAGGACGATAGTCATGGCCCTGGGGATGAATAAGGACCTGGAACGGATGGCCGACCACGCGGTCAATATCGCCGAGGACGCCCTCTACCTGATCGACAGGCCGCAGGTTAAGCCCCTCATCGACATCCCGCGCATGGCCCAGGAAGTGACGGGCATGGTCAGAGACAGCATCCTTGCGTTCATAACGCAGGACGCGAGGCTCGCTAAGGACGTATGCGGCAGAGACAGCACCGTAGACGACCTGAACGGCCGGGTCGCGAGGGAGCTTACCGACGCAATGGAGGACGACCCGTCCACCATCGAGCGCGCGATCCATCTCCTCAACATCTCCCGCAACCTGGAACGCATCGCCGACCTCTCGACGAACATAGGCGAAGACGTCATTTTCATGGTCGAGGGCATCGTCATAAAACACCACAAGAGCGAGCTGGAGACGGCGGAATAGCGCGAGAAAAGTCCTTCCCGGAAGTCTTATTTCCTCGCTGCCTTTTTTCTACACTCTTTATTGCGCCAATCGTCCAGGGCAAATGCACTTGAACTTAAGTATATAGCAAGGAGCGAGACACCCTCCCCTCCTTCAGGCGAGGGGTAATTTTCCAAATGCATTTGCCCTGGCCAATCGTCAAATATATCTTGAGTGTCTTGTTTACATTATTATAGAATGTTACAAGCTAAGAGCGTAACGCTTGTCGCCCGGCCCATTGCGGGATTCGGCGAGAGTGCCCGGCAGTGATAACAGGACGAAGGCTTATAAGGAACGGATGCACATAAAGGAAAGAAATGAATCGGATGGTTCGGCCAGGTGATGGCAATGGCGATAAAGCTATTCCTTAATCGGCTCAACGCGGCAATTGAGGAGACGCTGGGCTTGAGTCGCCAGGCGTTTGTAACTCTCCTGGCGTTTATCATTCTTGTCATAGCCTTCGCGGTCTTCTGGTTTTTCCATTCGGCCCCTCCTCATTCTATTGCTGTTACCACCGGTCCTGAAGGGAGTATGTTCCGATCGACCGCGGAGAAATATGCCAAAATACTGGCGCGCAACGGCGTGAAGCTTGACATACTGCCGTCAGAGGGCTCCCAGGATAACCTCAAGAGGCTGCTCGACCCGTCAATCCGCGTCGATATCGGCTTTGTGCAGGGTGGCATCGCCGACGGGCTTCACATCGACAATCTGGTCTCCCTGGGGAGTCTCTCCTATGAGCCGCTTTTCGTCTTCCATAGGGGCGAAGTACCGGCCGTCTTGCTCTCCCAACTGAAAGGCCGGAGGTTGGCCGTCGGTCCTGTCGGCAGCGGCACGCGTTCTCTGGCCCTCAAGTTGCTTGCCCAGAACGGCATAGAGCCTGGCGCCGGCACCACGTTCCTGGACATTGAAGCAGACAACGCGGCAAAAGCCTTAATGGACGGCGGTGTGGATGCCGCATTCTTTATGGGTGATTCCGCCTCTGTGCAGACAATACGCAAGCTGCTGCTGACGCCTAAGGTCCATCTCCTAGACTTTGCGCAAGCCGACGCGTATAGTCGCCGCATCACGTATCTAAAAAAACTGACGTTCCCGAGGGGGTCCATCGACATCGGGAGGGATATACCGCCCCATGACATCACACTTATAGGGCCGACCGTCGAGCTGATCGCGAAACCGACGCTGCACCCTGCCCTGTGCGACCTGCTCCTGGAGGCTGCGACGGAGGTCCACGGAAAAGCCGGCCTGTTGAAGCGCCAGGGTGAGTTCCCCACCCGGATGGAGCATGAATTCCCCATCAGCAAGGACGCAACGCGATTTTACAAGTCAGGCGGCGGGCTTTTTTACAGGTATCTTCCGTTCAGATGGGCCAGCCTGGTTAACCGCGTCGTGGTGGTTTTCGTGCCGGCAATAGTATTGCTCATCCCGGTGGTGCGTATAATCCCCAAGCTCTATGACTGGCGCATCAGGTCGCGCATACACAGGTGGTACCGGATGCTCCTGGCGCTCGAAAACGACGCGGCGTCGCACCCGGAGGACGGGAAACGGGAGGAATTATTGCAACGGTGCAATCGTATAGAGGCACACGTAGACAGGATGAAGCTGCCGCCCTCTTTCGGCGATCAGTTCTACGGCCTGAGGCAGCATATTGTTTTCGTGCGGAGCCGCCTGACGGGCGGCACGGATTTTCATTAGAGCCGGCTGAAGGCTTAGCGCGCCGTCCGGCATTTTTCACGCAATGAGCGACTGGACCCGGCCGGGAGTTACCGAGGTGCGTGCTGGTCGGTCATCGCACTGGAAAGGAGACGATATGAAGAGAATGTCCTGCATTATAGCTGCTCTGTCCTGCTTTATCTGGTTTTCGCCGGTGCTTCTCTGTGCGGCTGATTTCTTCGACGGGGCCATGAAGAAGGGCTTGCCGCAACTGCCCGGTGGAGGCGAGCTGACAACGGGCCGGGCTGCGGGTGCCGGATTGGACGAGCATACTATCGCGTCCGGACTAAAGGATGCTCTTTCCGTGGGTACGAAAAACGCGGTAAGCATCGTATCGAAGCTCAACGGTTACTTCGGCAATGAAGTCATCAAGATCCTCGTGCCCGACAAAGTCCAGAAGGTGGCCGAAGTAGCGGGTAAGATGGGCTTCCAGAAGCAGGTAGACGAGTTTGTCCTGTCCATGAACCGGGCTGCCGAGAAGGCGGCGCCAAAGGCGGCGTCCCATTTTGCTGCCGCCATAAAGGCGATGACGATCGAAGACGCGCGCAGGATATTATCTGGCGGCGATACCGCGGCTACCGAGTATTTCAAGTCGAAGACCTCCGCAAACCTGTACGGCGAGTTTAAGCCGATCATTTCGGAGAGCATGAACCAGGTCGGCGTAACGCACGCATATAACGCGATGGTGGGCAAGGTTCAGGGAGTGCCTTTCGTCAAGCCCGAATCACTCGACCTTGACCATTACGTCACTACAAAAGCACTCGATGGACTCTTCTACACCGTCGGGCAGGAAGAAAAGAGAATCAGGACGAACCCGGCAGCCCGCACAACGGACCTGCTGAAGAAGGTGTTTGGCAGATAAAACGGTCCGCTATATCTCCTTCAAGCGGACATTTACAGGCAGTTTGCTGCTTGGACAGCAGTGAAAAGAAAGATAAGCGTCCCCAAGGGGATTTGAACCCCTGTCGCCGGCTTGAAAGGCCGGTGTCCTGGGCCAGGCTAGACGATGGGGACCTTTGGGCCGTGCAAGATTCGAACTTGCGACTCTCTGCTTAAAAGGCAGATACTCTGCCGACTGAGTTAACGGCCCGCGAAATAAAGAAAATATCGAAATTTTCCCGTAAAGTCAAGATAAGTCCTGTACACGGACAGGGCAAGCGCATCTTGCCGACGGATGCCGGCCGTAGTATAATTGACCCCACCGACCGGTCCCTGCGGCTCATGCATGCGGGTCCGGGGGTGCGAAAAAGGACCAGGGGGTATAGATGGCGGAGACAGAGTTACCGGACGTCCGCGAGCTGGAAGAAGCCGGGTCGAAGAAGTTCACGAGGCGCGTAGCCCTTGCCACGGCCTGCTACGCGGTCGTCCTCGCCATAACGGCCCTCGGCGGCAACAACGCCATGAAAGAGATGCTCCTGGCCCAGCAGGAGGCCTCGAACCTGTGGGCCTACTACCAGGCGAAGGCGATGCGGGAGAACCTCTACCGCGTTCAGCGTATGAGCATGGAAGCCAATTTCATGGATAGGCAGGGGACGATGCGGCCTGAGGCGCGGGAGCGGTTCGAGGCCAGGATGCAAAAGATGGCGGACGAAGAGGCCCGGTACGCCGCCGACAAGAAAGAAATCGAGCGGGAGGCGCGAAAAGCCGAGCACGAGCGGGACAAGTACAAGAAGAAAGACCCCTATTTCGACTTTGCCGAGGCCCTCCTGCAGATATCGATAGTGATGGCCTCCATAGCCATCCTCTCTACGGCGCGGCCTATTTTCTATTTCTCCCTGGTCGTCGCCGTTCTCGGCGCAATCCTCTCCGTCAACGGGTATTTCATGCTCTTTCACCTGCCGTTTTTCCGATAGTAAGTAAGACGATGAGAAACGGGGGCGCGGACTCCGTAAGTGGCGTCCGCGCCTAGGCCATTATATCTTCCGCTCGCGCCCTTCCCAGTATCGCTCCCGGATCTCCCGCTTCAGGATTTTGCCCTGGGCGTTCTTCGGCAGGGACTCGACGAACTCCACGGACCCCGGCGCCTTGAACCGGGCGAGCCGCTCCTTGCAGAAGGCGATTATCTCCTCTTCCGTTGCGCTCTTCCCTTTCTTCAGGACGATCAGCGCGTGGACGCGCTCGACCCATTTCTCGTCAGGCACGCCGATGACGGACGCCTCCAGCACGGCCGGGTGGCCGTAAAGTACCTCTTCGATCTCCCTGGGATAGACGTTCTCCCCGCCCGTTATTATCATGTCCTTCTTGCGGTCTATGATGTAGATGAAGCCCTTCTCGTCGTAGTAACCCATGTCGCCCGTGTGGAGCCACCCGCCGGCCATGGCGTTTTTCGTCTCCTCCGGCTTTTTCCAGTATTCGACCATGATCGCTTTGCTCTGGACGACGATCTCCCCTACTGCGCCGGGCTCTACGTCATTTCCACCGTCATCGATTATCCTCGCGTGGACGCCCATGCACGGCTGGCCCGCTGACGCCAGGACCTTCTGCTCTGCCGCGCTCTTTCCGATAACGGCGTGGGATTCTTTCGACAGGATGCAGATGTCAGGCCCTGACTCCGACTGGCCGTAGCCCTGGGCGAAGATCTCCCCGAAGGCGGCGATGCCTTTGCGGAGCAGCTCCGTCGGCATGGGTGAGGCGGCGTACCACATCCTTTGCAGGCGGGAGAGGTCGTAGCGCCCGATATCGGGGACCGTGAGGAACGATACGAGGTGCGTCGGGACGATATGGATGTCCGTTGCCTTCTCCTCCTCGATGGTCTTGAGGGTCCGGGCAGGGTCGAAGGCGCCTTTCGGCACGATGACGTTGCTTGCGCCCACGTAGAAGAACGCCCAGAAGTGCGACCAGCCCCCGATATGGAAGAGCGGCAGGATCATCACGTGCTTGAGGCCGGCCTTAAGCCCCACCTGGAGGGCCTTGTTCCTGGCCTCCGACAGCTTCCGGACGTGGGAATAGACCGCTCCTCGCGGGACGCCCGTCGTCCCGCTCGTAAAGAAAATAATGAAGGGGTCTTCTTCCTTTATGTCTTCGTCAGGCTCGTCCTTCGGAAAGCCGTTGAGGAGCTGCCTGTAGGGAACCATGCCCGCCGCCTCGCCTTCCAGGCAGATGTATTGGGCCACGTGGGGGAGGCGGGGCGTAAGCTGCTGCGCCTCTTCTACGAACTCCGGCCCGACGAAGAGGGCCTTCACCTCGGCATAGTTAATAATGTACTTCAGCTCGGCCCCTCCCATCCGCGGACTGATGGGGGAGACGACGAAGCCCCCCTTCATGGCCGCGCCCGTGATGTCGGTGCATTCCAGGCAGTTCCAGGCAAGGATGCCGATACCGTCGCCCTTCTTTAGACCCAGGGACCGCAGCCCATGGACGAGGCTATTGACCCGGCCGTTGAAGCCCGCAAAAGTGACCCTTTCAGCGCCGCAGGCAAAAGCCTCGTCGTCCGGCCGGAGGAGGGCGTTCCTGTATATGACGTCTGCGTATGTGTCGATCCTGTACCGGCAAAGCTCCTTGAGTATAAGCCTCCTGTCCACTTCAAATGCCTCCTATAATTAGACCAATCAGTAGTAGCTTTTATATAAAACACAGGCGTATCCGGCAGATAATTTTTGCTTCGGCAATGCCCCACCTTCCGACAGCCAACTATTGGGGCTCAGCGCCCCCTCCACGAGCTTTGCTCGTCGGGGTACCCGCTTGCGGGTCGTCCCCCTCAGCGCTACGCATATGCTTGCTTTCCAGCTTCTTCCTTATGTCCGCCTTGAGGGCCAATTTGTCCGCCTTTCCGACCTTTGTGAGGGGGATGGCGTCGATGATCTCCAGGCGCTCCGGCAACTGGAGGACGGAGGCGCCGATGCCTTTGAGGTAGGCGACAAGCTCCGGCAGGCCAAGAGCGGCGCCTTCCCTCAGCCGCACATAGGCGCAGATGCGCTCGCCGAAGGTCTTATCGGGCATGCCGATGACCGCCGCATCCTCCACGGCCGGATGGCCCGCGACCATCCGCTCGATGGCGACGGCGCTGATCGTCTCCCCACCCCGGAGGATCGTCTCCTTTATCCTCCCCGTGATCGTCATCGTCCCCGACGCGTCGATCTTCGCCAGGTCCCCGGTCTTGAAAAAACCATCGGCCGTGAAAGTCTTCCTGTTGTCTTCCTCGGACTTGAAATAGCCGGAAAAGATATTCGGTCCCTTTGCGATCAGCTCCCCTTCGCGGCCGGGGGGCAGCTCCTGACCGTACTGGTCGATCACCTTATACTGCGAGTAAGGGCAGTCCTTCTTACCCACGGTCGTGCAGACCGTCTCGATGTCTGCGTCGAGGCGGGTCATGGCGCCGAGCCCTTCGGCCGCCCCGAGGGTGTTTACGAATTTGCAGCCTATCTTTTTGTATACGCTCCGCACCAGCTCCGGCGTGCTGGGCGCGCCCCCCGCGTAGATCTTCTTGAGGGAGCTGAGGTCATAATCCCCCAGGTTCGGGATGCTGACGATCCTCTGGACGAGGGCGGGCACGGTGGGGAAGGCCGTGACTTTCTCGCGCTCTATGACTTTGCAGATGTCCTCCGCCTCCGTGGAATCGGTGAGCACATATTTTGCGAAGTTGAAAAAGGCGCCGCCGACGCCGTTGTGCATGCCCTGGGCATGGCTGACGGGGGCCACCGTCAGGAGCACGTCGTTGCTCGTGACCTCCCAAGCCCTCGAATGGTACTCTACGCTGGCGATATAGTCGTTGTGCGTCCTGGGGACGGCCTTGGGCACCCCGGTGGTCCCGCCCGTCAAGAGGATCATCGACACCTCCGAGGGGTCGGGACGGCGGCGGACCACCGCCTCAAGCTCTGCGGCTGAGGGCGCGCCGGCGCCCATCAACGATTCCAAAGGCCTGAAGGCCGCGTCCTGCCCGCCCCGCACCGCGATGAGATGGCGCAGGGACCCGTTCTTCTCCATTACCTGCTTGAGCATAGGCAGAAACTCGGTGTTCCTGTAGCGCTCCGGTCCTATCCAGGCGACGGGCGCCGTCAGGGACGCGACGTGGAGGATTTCCGCCAGACCGTGGCGGGAGATCAGAAGGACGGGTATGGCGCCGATCTTCTGCAGCGCATAAAAAACGACGACGTATTCATGCCAGTTGGGGATCTGGACAAGGACGAAGTCGCGCTCTCTAATCCCCAGGCCCATGAGCCCCACGGCGAGACGGTCCACCATCGAGCGAAGCTGCCAGTAGGTAAAGCGGTGCGCGTCATCGACAAGGCCCTCTTTGTCCGGGTAGAGGTCCGTCGCCCTGTCGAACATGTCCCCCCAGGTAATGCCCAGCCACCATCTGTACTTGTTATACCGTTCCGCGTCTTCCGGCCTGTGCGGCTCGTATCCTTCGATCGGCAAGATCAGCCTCCTTTTGCCCCAAGAGTCAAGCTATGTCCGGTCTTTCAGTATCGCCTCCCTTATGAGTGACTTTGCGATCTCGACCTTGTACCCGTTCATCTCAAGGGGACGGGCTTCCGCGAGGGCGGCGTCGGCGGCCCGAGCAGCGGCTTCCCCGTCGATCTTCTGCCCCTTGAGCACCTTTTCCGCCGCCGTGGCCCGGATGGGAGCAGGGCCGAGGGCGCCTAGGACAATGCGGGCGTCTTTACATAAGCCGTTTTCGGCATCGATAAGCACCCCGACGCTGACGAGGGCGAAATCGACAGGCGCCCTCAGGGTGAACTTCGTGTAGCTCTGGCGCGCGTGCGCCGGCGGCTTCGGCACGACAATCTCCGTTATCAGCTCCTCGGGCTCAAGCACCGTCGAGGACAGAGCGGTGGCGGTGAAGAATGCCTGGGCGTCGATGGTCCTCTTCGTTGTCACGACCTGCGCGTCCAGGGCAGCCAGGGCAATGGCAACGTCGGAGGGGTTCACCGCCAGGCATCCGCAATCGAAGCATCTGGCCGCCTCTTTTTCGACGGCCCCTGGGGGTGCGCCGGGCGCCTCCTCTGCGTCCATGTTCCTGATTCTCTCCGCTGCCGCCATTTCGGGGATGTCCAGGCGGGGCGTCGCCTCGAATGAAGGGTAGGCCGGGTGGACCTGCGGCCTTGCGACCGCCGCCGTTTTTTTCCCTCTCAGGGATGCGTCGATGAGGGCCGCCGTCTCCTTCCCGGAGGCTAAGGCCTCGATTACCGTCGAGGGGCCGGTCACGAAATCGCCGCCTGCGAAGACGTTGCCTCCAAGGAGGCGCGCCCGGCCCCCGCCTTTTTGGCGCGCCTTGGCCCGCATAGCGGCCGGGAGGGGGGCAAGATCGGGTGCTTCCCCGATGGCTTTTATCACCGCATCGAAGATCAGCGCGTGCTCCGAGCCGGGTGTCTCCACGGGACGGCGGCGTCCGGAGGCATCGGCCGCCCCGAGCTTCATCCGGCTGCACGTGAGCTTTATCGCGCCGCCCTGCCGCGCCGCTTCCTTCGGCAGCGTCAGGAACCGGAAGGCTATGCCCTCTTCTGCCGCCTTCTCCACCTCGTCTTTCAGGGCAGGCATCTCCGCCCGGCTGCGCCTGTAGAGGACCACGGGCTTTGCGCCGAGCCTGCGCAGCGTCCGGGCGACGTCCATTGCGACGTTGCCCCCGCCGATAACCGCGACGTTCCTGCCGGGGACATCGCGCTCTCCTGCATTCATGCGATTCAGGAAGGCAAGGCCCGAAAGGGCGAGGCGCTCCCCCTTGATGCCCATAGGCCGCTCTTTCCATGCCCCGGCTGCCATGAAGACCGCACTGAACCGGCCCGCCAGGTCCGCCACGGACATCCCATCGCCGACGCCTGTCCCCGTTCTGAATTCTATGCCCATGTTCCTTAAGGCGTCGATTTGTTTCCTGACTACGTCCTTTGACAGACGGTAGGGCGGTATGGCGTAAAGGAGCATCCCCCCCGCCTCGGAGCGCTTCTCGAAGACCGTCACGCTATGGCCCGACCGCCTCAGGTAAAAGGCGGCGGCAAGACCCGCAGGTCCTGAGCCGACTACTGCGGCGCTTTTCCCCGATTCGGCCTTCGGGGGTGTGTATATGCGGTCTGCGTGGTCGAGCATGTAGTCCCCGAGGGAGCGCTCGATGCACCTTATGGCGACGGGCGCGTCGAAGGCGCCCCGGTTGCATTCCGGCTCGCAGAACGTGGGGCATACCCTGCCTGTAATTGCGGGCATGGGGTTGTAATCGGCGAGGATGCGGGCCGCTTCGTCCCCGCGTCCGTCCCTCACGCCTTCCAGGTACGCAGGGATGTCCGTCCCCGAAGGGCAGCCTGCGGAGCAGGGACGGACCTCCAGGGCGGCAGCCCCGAATACCGAATGATACCTGTGGTCCCCCATGAGGGCGTTGCACGTCTTGCCTCCTTTCCGCAGGCAGACGATAGGCCCTCCCAGATGGAAGGGATATCTGTAATACCAGCAGCGCACGTCCTGGGCCACGTTGCCGCCCAGGGTCGCCATGTTCCGCACAGCGGGCGTCGCCACGGACCTTGCGCACTCGGCGAGCAGCTCGTAGCGTTTATTCACGACGGGCGACGCTGCGATCTCCGCAAGGGGCGTTGCCGCGCCTATGCACAGGCCCGACCCGTCCTCTCTTATGTAGCTCAAGCCCGCGATGCCCTTGATATTGACGACCACTTCCGGGTAATCGGCCAGGAACTCCTGCTTGAGGACGTTCAGCAGGTCGGTGCCCCCGGCGTTGATTTTCGCCTTCCCCCTATATTTTTTAAGGAGCCTCGCCGCCTCGTGGGTCGATCTCGCGTTGTGGTGCGTGAAAGGCTTCATCGCACACCCCCCTTCCGTCCTTCCTGCGTCTTCCCGAGGGCCTTGAGCACCTTTTCAGGGGTGACGGGGTACTCGTGGAGCCACGTCCCGCAGGCGTTGGAGACGGCCATGAGGACTGCCGAGGGGCCGGGGGAGGTAGTGTTTTCCCCTATGCCGATCGCGTGGAAGCGGTGGCTAGGGAAGGGCGTTTCCAGGACGATGTTCTCGATGGGCGGAAGCTCTGCGAAGGTGCGCCACTTGTAGTCGATCAGGTTCGCGTTGAGCGTATGGCCGGTCCGCCGGTCGATGACGGTCTCCTCGAAGACCGCGCTGTCGATCCCTGCCGTGCCGAGGCAGCCGTTCAACTGGTTCTCCAGGCCGAGGGGGTCTATGATCTGCCCGATGTCCGTGGCGTTGACTATCTTCACGAGGGTCACCTTGCCCGTCTCCGTATCGACTTCGACCTCGATGAAGCTCATGATGCAGGTCGTGAGGGTGTAATCGGGCTCGAACCGTCCGTAGCCGGTTATCGTGCGGTCTACGCTCATCGCGCGCCAAGGGACCTTCTTGTCGGGGTTCCTCTTCCTGAAGACCATGCCGTCTACGGTGTCGAGCCCTTCCGGGTCTTCGTCGAGGATGGGGGCAAAAATCTCCAGCAGCTTCTTCCTTGCGTCCTCTGCCGCGTTGATGACTGCGCTGCCTATGGCGTAGGTCCCCCGCGACCCGGCAGGTCCGAACTCGTAGGGGGTGAAGAGGGAATCGGCAGGGGCTATCGAGACCTTCTCCAGCGGTATCTGGAGGACCTCGGCGACCATCTTTGCGAAGTTGCTCCTCTGGCCCGTCCCGTGCTCGGTGACGCAGGAGACGAGCATCGCCGTCCCGTTCGGATGGAGGCGCACGTATGCCTCGGAGGCGTCCTCGCCGATGTCCGCGTTGCCGTGCACGCCAACGCCTACGCCCCGCCTTTTTGCGCCATCCACGGCCGTCGGCTTGAGCCAGCCTTTCCATTTTTCCTTCCACCCGAAGGCCTGCGCGCCCTTGTCCATCATGGGGGCGTAATCGACCCCACGGTAGGTGTACCAGATGCCGTCCCGCCAGAAATAGCCGCCCCCGGGCTTGACGTAGCTTTTTTTCAGGAACTCGAAGGGGTCGATGTCGAGCTTTTGCATGGCCAGGCTCAGAAGGGGTATGAGGATGCACTTCAATTCCTGGCCGCCGAAGCCCCGGACGATGCCGGAGGCGTTCCGGTTCGTGCATACGATGACGTTTCGGAGGTCCCAGTTGGGGCATTGCAGCATGATCTGCGTCTCCCCGCAGCCCACGGCCACCTGCGACTGGGTGGTCTGCGAGTAGTAGCCCGTATCGATGATCCAGTTCCCCTGTACCGCCGTGACCGTCCCGTCCTTTTTCATGCCCACCCTGGCCGACATGCGCGAGGCCGGACGCAGGACGAAGGCGGCGAGGTGCTCTTCCTTGGTGAATATAACTTTTACGGGCTTGCCCGTCGCCCTGCTCAGGAGTATGGCGTAGGTCTGCACCTGCCAGGACATGAACTTGGAGCCGAAGCTCCCACCGCACGGGCCGCCTATGGTCCGCACCTCCACCTTCCTGTCCATCACGTGGTGGAGGGTGATCTTATCCATGTAGGAGGCCTGGTTGGTGACCCAGAGCGTCACCTTGTCGGGCGCCTCCCACAAGGCGATGGCGCCTGGGGCCTCCGGCGGAAGGGGGTTGGGGAGGTTCTCGTAGGCGAAGGTCCCCTCCGTGATGATATCGGCCTCGGCGAACCCCTTCTCCACGTCTCCCATCACTACCTCTTTGAGGGCCTTCGGGCCGAAAAAGGGCATACCGGGGGTGACTATGTTACCGGGGTATTCGTCGTATAACTGGGGCGCTCCGGGCTTCAGCGCCTCCTCCGGGTCGAGGACCGCGGGCAGCACCTCGTATTCAACGTCTATCAGGTGGAGAGCCTCTGTGGCCGTTTCTTCCGTGTCAGCTGCGACGAGGGCCACGGCGTCGCCCACGTAGCGCACCTTGCTGTCGAGGATGCGCGTGAAGCGGGGGGTGCCCCCCTTCCAGTCGGGCACGTCCTTCCACCAGAGCACCGCCTCGACGCCGGGAAGGGCCTCGGCTTTTCTTTTATCCACGTTTTTGACGATGGCGTGGGGGTGGGGGCTTCGCAGCACCTTCCCGTAGAGCAGCCCCGGCATCTTGATGTCATTCAGGTAACGGCCGCCCCCAGTGACGATGTCGGTCGCGTCGATGCGGCGGGTGGCCTTGCCTATGAAGCGGTATTTGGCTTCCATGTCGCTCACCTCGCCTTTCCCGACGCGGCCATGACTGCCCTGACTACGTGGTAGTGGCTGATGCAGCGGCAGAAGTTGCCCGAAAGCGCCTCTTTCACCTCGGCCTCGGTAGGCGCCGGGTTTTCGTCGAGGAGGGCCCTGGCGCTCATGATGATGCCCGGCGTGCAGAACCCGCACTGGAAGGCCTGATGGTCGATGAAGGACTGCTGGAGGGGGTCGAGCCTCCCCGTTTTGGCGTCGCTCAGGCCCTCTATCGTCGTGATGTGCTTGCCGTCGCATTCGGCAGTCAGCACCATGCAGGAGAGGACGGTCTTCCCCTCCATGAGCACCGTGCAGCAGCCGCAGGCCCCGTTGTCGCAGGAGACCTTGGTGCCCGTGAGGCCCAGGTCCTCCCGGAGCGTGTGGGCGAGCGTATGGGCGGGACCTACCAAGCCAGGCCCATCCCCTACCGTAAGGCGGTACGTCCGCCCGTTTACCGTAATGCTTACAAGGCGCGCCTTCGCCGGCCCGCCGTTGCCCTTGCGTTTTGCGGTCTCAATCGCCATGGGTTGCCTCCCCTTGCGTTATGTACGTATGGAAGGACGCCTGCGTATTGAAGGGCGCCTGCCCTTTTCAGCGGCCTTCCATGTTTGCACCCAGCTCCCTGGAGAGCGCCCTTGCCGCCTCCGCCACCGAGGGGGCCAGCTTTGGCGCCCGCCCCGGGGAGAACAGCACGAATATCTCGATGAACCCGATAGGCGCGCCGCGCGGGCCGAATACCGGGGAAGCGACCACGTGCAGGCCGGGGTTGATCTCCCCTGGGTCGATGGCAAAACCGTCGCGCCGGCACGCCTCAAGCTCTTCGAGAAGGCGGTCCATCTGGGCTTCGCCTGCTTTGCCGTAGAAATAAAGGGCCTTTCCCCGGAGGAGGCCGTCTCTCTCGGCCTCCGGCATGAAGGCGGCTATCGCCTTGCCGTGGGCGCCGTAAGCGAGGGGCAGGCGCTGGCCGATGCGCATGGTGACGCCGAAATCGTCCTCCGCATCGTGCTTGGCCGCCGCGAAGACTTGCGCGCTGTCGATCAGTCCGAGGACGGCCGTGCAGCCCGTCTTTGCCGCCAGGTCCCGCAGGATAGGCTCCGCAAGGCGGGCAGGGCTAAGGAGGTCAAGGACCCTGCGCGAGAGGAAGACGAGGCCGGGGCCGAGCATATAGCCTTTGCCGTCGCTGTTTTTCCGCACGAGGCCGGATCCCCTGAGGGTCTCCAGGATGGAGAAGGCCTTGCTCTTGTGGATGCCCACCTTCGTGTGGATATCGGTGAGGCTCATATAAGTGGACCGGGCATCGGCGAGGCAGAAGAGGACGCGGGCTGCCTGCTCCACGGCCGGGGACAAAGGGCGCTTCCTGGGGCCTGGGCCGCCGCCTTTGGACCTTTGGGACAAAATAGAACCGTGGTCCGCCATACAGAACTATATATTGGCGGTACACATGGCGTCAAGAAAAAAATGATCGGTGTCTGTTAGAAGGGATGAAAAGCTGTCGAACTCTTCCAGGCTTGGACTTGCTTGCGCTTCGGAGCGGGGAAGTCAAGGCAGGGCGCGGCTTGAGGATGATGGAGGTAGGGGAATAAAAAAAATATGAAAAAAGGCCCCTCTCATTGAGAGGGGCCTTTCGGTTATCCCGCCCAGCGTGTTACCGCAGCCGGCGCCTCAAATAAGGCGCCGGCCGGTCACTCGATTATGGCGAGGACCGTATCGGCGTCCACTTCCTGTCCCGGCGCCACGAGTATCTCCTTTATCACGCCGCCGGTAGGTGCTACGATCGGCATCTCCATCTTCATGGCCTCGAGGGTCGCTATCTGATCGTCCTCGGCTACCTTGTCGCCCACTTTGCACTGCAAGCTTACTATTTTCCCAACCATCGGGACAGTTACTTCCGTAGCCATCTTTTCCTCCTTAGCTTTTTCTGTACCCCAAAGCGAATTGGGCGATGATCATCTTCTGGACGTTAGATGTGCCTTCAACGATCTGGTAGGACTTGGCGTCCCTGAGGTACCTTTCGACAGGGTACTCGGAGGAGAACCCGTAGGAGCCGAATATCTTGACCGCCTCCGACGCGCAGAAGTTGGCCGATTCCGCCGCGTAGTACTTGGCCATCGACGTCTCCAGCGTGTTATTCATCCCCTGGTCCTTCTGCCAGGCTGCCCTCAGGACGAGGAGCTTCGCCGCCTCATGCTCGACGTACATCCTGGCGATCTGCTCCTGGACCATCTGGAACTGGCCGATGGGCTGGCCGAACTGCTCCCTCTCGTTCGCGTACTTGCAGGCTTCCTCTATGCAGCTCTGGGCGACGCCTATGGCACGCGCGGCCGAGCTCAGACGCGTGAAGTTGAGCATCGTCATGCAGATCTGGAACCCCTGGCCGAGCTTGCCGACTAAGGCGGTCTTCGGGATTTTCGTCTCTTCAAAGAAGATCTCCCCCGTGGGAGCGCAGTGGAGGCCCAGTTTCGTCGTGATCGCCCTCTGGGTGATGCCCGGCGTGTTGAAGTCGATGAAGAAGGCGGACATGCCCTTGTGCTTGGCGGCCTTGTCGGTCATGGCGTAAACCACGCCGCAGCCCACGTACGGGACACCCGATATCCAGGTCTTAGAGCCGTTCAGGACCCAGCCTCCGTCAACCTCCGTCGCGGTCGTCCTCATGCTCGCCACGTCCGACCCGGAGTTCGGCTCGGTGATGGCGAAGCAGCCACCGCTTGTCCCGGCGATGAGGCCCGGAAGGAACTGCTCCTTCTGCTCTTCATTGGCGAACTTCAAGAGGACGTTTTGCGGGCCGTTCATCTGCAGGTTGAAGGGAAGCCCCCATGACGGGCTGACCCTGGCGAATTCGGTAGCCATGAGGGTCGCCGCCATGTGGCCCTCTTCCAGGCCGAGCCCGCCGAACTTCTCCGGCGCCAGGCAGGCGAACATGCCCTGGGTCCCCATTTTTTTCAGCAACTCGGGGCGGTACTTGTGCTCCTTCTCATCCTCTTCCATAGTGGGCTTGATATTCTTGACCGCGAAGTCATAGGCCATTTTGCGCATTGATTCCAATTCGTCGGACCATTTAAAATCCATAGATTTCCCTCTCCTTTGGAGTGAATGTGAAATAAAGAGCAAAAGCTATCTTAGCAAACGGAATTTTTGATGTCAAGCTAATTCTCCCGAAAGGCGTCTCTTCCCGTATGCTAAAATCGGCAGGTCAGCGGCTGGAAATCGGCAGGGAAGCGGCTGGAAAGGCCGCCCATCGGGAGGCTGCGGCCGGATCAAGCCCCGGCCGGCCGGGACGCGCCGGAGAACAGGAGCGCGGCCGCCCGCCTTTGCGACGGAAAGGCGAGCTCAGGGAGCCTGTCGGGGGCGAAGTAGCCTATATCGCAGGCGTCGTCCCCCGCGGCTTCCGTCCCACCGACCTTCTCCGCCAGGTAGGTGACCACGATCGCCTCGCCGTAAGTCCCCGTGGCGTCGGAGCTTACGTCGAAGAGGCGGATGGTCCTGCCTTCTATGCCTGCCTCTTCCTTAAGCTCCCGCAGGGCGGCGTCCTCTACGGTCTCGCCGCATTCGAGGAAGCCTATAGGGAAGCACCACGTGTCCTTCGCCGGCTCCATTGCCCTTTTCACCAGGAGCAGCTCACCCTTCTCGTTTGCAACGATCACGGAGACGACGGGGAGGGGGTTCTCGTAGTAGATGTGGCCGCAGGCCGGGCAGACCTGCCGCATTATGCCCTCGACGGGCCTTTCTTCCAACTCACCTGCGCAGAAGCTGCAATATTTTTTCTTCTCTTTCACGCCGCCTCCGTTGTCACAGTAGTATAGACCACGGACGAGCGGACGGGAAGAGGTTTTTTCGGGCGGCAGACTTTAAGCGCTTTGAACGATGTGGTATATAGAGACGATGATGGAGTGGAAACGAAAAGCCATGCTCCTTTCCCTGCTTGGCGTCGTGCTCACCATGTTTTTCGGCTGTGCCACCGCCGGCTCGCCGCGCCGTTCCCTGGACGAGCTGAGGAGCGCCCTTCTGGCGCATGACGCGGAGCGGGCGGTGCGGTACATAGACTTAGACAGTGTAGTGGACTGCATGGCAAGGGATATCTTCGAGAGGTACGAAAAGAAAGCGGACAGCCCGCTGGCCCTGGCAGGCGTCCTTGTGGGCAGGCAGGCGGCGGCCCTCGTCATGCCGGCCATCAAAGAGGCCGTCAGGAAGGAGCTTATGGAAGCGATCGCCTCTTCCGGCGACACGGGCTATTTCCACGACATCAAGAGGGCGAGCGTCTGGTACCTCAACATCGAGGTCTCCGGGGAGAGCGCGATGGTAACGCCCAGGGGCAAATCTGATATCGCCTTCAGGATGGCGAAGACAGGGGAGGGCTGCTGGCGGATCGTCGAGATCATCAGGAAGCGGGAATACCTGCAGCGCCCTGGATAGCCCTTCGCGGCCGGCCTTTTTGCCGGGCCGTTCTTGCCGGCGCGCGCTCCATCGTTGAACTTCCTCGGCTAAAGTAATATCTTTAGTGACAACGCACTTAAGACCTGTAAGGAGGCCCACAATGCTCATCGGCGAGATCGAAAGGGGCGAGACGGAAGTGCTCCGGGTCAGCACAGAGGAATACAAGGGACGGAAATATATCGACGTGAGGATCTATTTCGAGAACGACGAGGGCGAGTGGAAGCCGACGAAGAAGGGCGTCACCATCCAGCCCGACCGGCTCGACGACTTCCTGGACCTTATAAAAAAGGCGGCAAAGGCCGTATAGGGCGCGAAGAGCCGAAAAGAAAAGGGGGCGGGTTGGAAGACAACGACAATTGCCCGTTTTGCCAGATAGTCGCGGGGAAAAGAGACGCAGACATCGTCTATGCGAATGAGACCCTGGTGGCCTTCAAGGACATCCACCCCCACGCCCCCGTGCATGTCCTGATCGTCCCGAGAAAGCACATACGGAGCGTCAACGACCTGACCCTTGCGGACGGGGAGATCGTCGCCGCGATGTTCGGGAAGGCCCCGGAGATCGCGCAGAAGATGGGGGTGGCGAGGTCAGGCTACAGGCTGGCCGTGAACGTGGAGCGCGGCGCGGGGCAGATCATATTCCACCTGCATCTTCATCTGCTAGGCGGCTGGCGATAGCGATAGGGGGAGTGGGGGCCTGGCTCTTTTCGCGCCATGCGCCTGTCCCTCAAAGCCGCACGTCCTCACGTACAAAAGAAGTACGCTCCGGGCGGCGGCTTTTCGGTCACGGCACCTATCATCGAAAATAGCTCAGGCCCCCTTGGGCCCCCCGTTGAACCGGTAATGGTCAAGGCAAGCCGTGTCTTCACTATTAGGAGGCCGGGGCTTGCGGTCCTGCCTCGGCAGCCAAATTATTAGCTTATTGAAATAATTGCGGCAACATGCTATGATTTTACGTTAAAAGTGGGTTTACCCCGCTTTTTTAATTTTGGGACATGGATGGCACCCCGCAGGAGATTATCGAGAGGGTAAGCCGCGCCGTAGAGCCGATCCTTTGGGAATCAGCGCTTGAGCTTGTCGATGTGGAATTCAAGCCGTCGGGAAAGCGGTGGCTCCTGAGGATCTTTATAGACAAGGAGAGCGGGGTTACCATAGCGGACTGCGAGCAGGTCAGCAGGGAGCTCGACAGGCTGCTCGATGTAGAAAACATCATCGACCACCCCTATGTGCTGGAGGTCTCCTCGCCCGGCCTTACGAGGGCGCTGAAGAAGAAGGCGGACTTCGAGCGGTATATGGGCAAGCGGTGCCGGATCGTGACGAGGTCGGCGATCGCCGGGAGGAACGCATTCACGGGCGAGATCGCGGGAGTGGGGGAAAACGAGGTCGAGTTTCGGGAAGAGGGGGAGGTCTACGCGATCCCTCTCGACGCCATAAAAAAGGCGCATCTCGAATTTGAGCTATAAGGGGAGCGACATGTATTTCGATTTAAATTACGTCATAGAGCAGGTGGGGAAAGAGAAAGGGATCCCGAAGGAGATCATCGTCGAGACCCTCGAAGAGGCGGTCCTTTCGGCATCCAAGAAGAAATTCGGGAATCACCTCGACCTGGAGGCAAGGTACAACCCCGAGGTCGGAGAGATAGAGGTCTTCCGTTTCAAGACGGTAGTCGAGGACGTTGAAGACGAGGACATGGAGATATCGATCGAGGACGCTAAGGCCCACGACCCCGAGTGCATCATGGGAGACAGCATCGGCATCAAGATGGACACCTCGACCCTGGGCCGGATCGCCGCGCAGACAGCCAAGCAGGTCATCATGCAGAAGGTGCGGAACGCCGAGAGCGACGTCATCTTCAACGAATACAAGGACAAAAAGGGCGAGATCGTCACGGGCGTGATCCAGAGGGTCGAGAAAAGCCATTACGTAGTCAACCTCGGGAAGACTGAAGCCATACTTTCCTTCAAAGAAGTAATACCTACCGAGATATTTAAGCGGCGGGACAGGGTAAAAGGGTACATCCTCGACGTGGAGAAGACGCAGAGGGGCTGCACCATCCTACTGTCGAGGAGCCACCCGGGCTTCCTCGTCAAGCTCTTCGAGATAGAGGTGCCGGAGATACAGCAGGGGATCATCAAGGTCGTGGGCGCGGCGCGCGAGCCCGGCGAAAGGGCGAAGATCGCCGTCTACAGCCAGGACCCGAGCATCGACCCGATAGGCGCCTGCGTCGGCGTGAAGGGGTCGAGGGTCCAGGCGGTCGTCCAGGAGCTTAAAGGCGAAAAGATAGATATCATCCCCTGGAGCAAGGACTCGGCCAAGTTCGTCTGCAACGCCCTTGCCCCGGCACGGGTCTCGAAAGTCTACATCAACGAGGACGAGCACTCGATGGAGATCATCGTCCACGACGACCAGCTTTCGCTGGCGATCGGAAAAAAAGGCCAGAACGTGCGGCTCGCTTCCCGGCTCACGGGCTGGAAGACGGACATAAAGAGCGAATCGGAGGTCGAGAAGACATCGCGCAAGGTCATCGAAGAGCTGACGAACCGGCTCCAGGTTAACGACATCCTCGCCCGCATACTCTTCGATGAATACCTGAGGGACATGAGCGACATCGTCCGGCTCACGCCGGAAGAGCTAAACAAGATCACCAGCATCTCGGTCGAGGACTGCGCGAGGATCATCGAGAACGCCAAAAAGGCTATCATCGAGATAGAAGCCGAAAAGGCGGAGGCCGAAAAAGCGAAGGCCGCGGACGAAGAGGGCGGCCAGGCGGAAGGTGCAGGGGCGCAAGGCGCCCAGGCGCCGGAAGGAGCGGCCGAGGCGCAGCAGCCAGAAGAGCAGGCAGCCGAGGAGCGCAAGTAGAAGTTCGGGGGAGATGGACCGGGGCGCCGCGTAAAAAGCGTCCGTGTAAGATGATTCCGGGCGGTTATGCGGCGGCAGAACAAGGGAGGTCTGAAGGATGGCGAAGATCAAGATAACGACCCTGACCGATAAGATCAAGGACGACGAGATCTTGTCGAGGCTGAAAGGCATCGGGGTGAAGATAAAGGACAAGGAAAAAGAGAAAGAAGAGCAGGCCCTTGCCGAAAAGAAGAGATCTACCGCCTCCGGCGACACCGTCATAGAGAAAAGAGTGGCCTCCACCGTTATCAGAAGAAGGCTCCAGACCCCGCCCGCAGAAGTTAAAGAAGTAGTTAAAGAGCCCGAGCCCCCGGCCGCAGAGGTAACGGCGCCGCGCAAGAAAGAGCAGGCGGCCGCGAAGGCCGCCGCAGAGAAGAGGGCAGCGGAAGAGCCGGTTATCGAGCTGGTCAAGCAGGAAAAACCGAAGAAGGCATCGGGTCGCCCGCAGATAGAGATGATAGAGCGGGTCGATGAGACGGGCAAGGCGGAGGCCGAGGAGAGGAAGCCCCAGGAGGGCGTCGAGGCTGCGCCCCCGGGCGCGCCCGCAGCAGAGGAGGCCAAAACTGCCGAAGAGACGGCGAAGACCGAGGCAGACGGCATAGCCGAAGAGAAGAAGCAGGAGATTACCCGGGCCCTGGAAGAGGTTTACAAGCAGGACCTCCACAAAGAGTTTGCCCTCGTAGAGGACGAAGGGACCGAGGAGGAGCGGAAAAAGAAGAAGGCGGAGCGCCTCGCCAAGAAGATAGAGGAAGAAGAGATCGAGGAAGCGAAGCTGAAAGGCAAGGGGATAGGGAAGCGGAAGGTTATCATAAAGGAAGAGGACCTTTACGCCTTCCGCCGCCAGAAAGGCAAGACGCTCCCCTTCAGAAGAGACCGGGGCAGAAGGGAAGACAGGGCTGAGGAAGAAAGAAGGGCCGAGGCGAAACCGGCGCGAAAGGTCGTCAAGATAGCGGAGCAGGTGCACGTGGGAGAGCTTGCGAAGAAGCTCTCTCTGAAGGCCTCCGACGTGATAGCGAAACTCCTCCGTCTCGGCATAATCAGCAACGTAAACCAGAATATAGACTATGACACGGCGTATCTCGTCGCTTCTGACGCGGGCTTCGATGTCGAGCGGATCATGTCCGTCGAGGAAGAGTTCATGACGCGGGAAGACGAGCAGCAGAAGGCCGAGGCAGCGGAAGACCTAAAGCCGCGGCCGCCCGTTGTCACGATCATGGGCCACGTCGACCACGGCAAGACGCTGCTCCTCGACACGATCAGGAACACGAACGTGGCGGAGCACGAGGCGGGGGGCATCACCCAGCACATCGGTGCCTACATCGCCAAGGTGGACAAGAAGGAGATCACCTTTGTCGATACGCCGGGTCACGAGGCGTTTACTGCGATGAGGGCGCGGGGGGCGCTCGTCACCGACATCGTGGTCCTCGTCGTGGCTGCCGACGACGGCGTCATGCCGCAGACGAGGGAGGCGATAGACCACGCGCGGGCGGCAGGCGTGCCGATCATCGTCGCAGTCAACAAGATCGACAAGGCGAACGCGAACCCGGACAAGGTGATGAAGGAGCTGACGGAGCTGGGCCTCCAGCCCGAGGAATGGGGCGGCACGACGCTGGCTGCGAAGATATCGGCGAAAAAGAAGACTGGCATCCAGGAGCTCTTGGAGCTTATCCTGTTGCAGGCGGACATGCTCGAGCTGAAAGCCAACCCGGACAAACCTGCGAAGGGTATCATTATCGAATCGGGCCTCGATAAGGGGCACGGTCCGTTCGGCACGGTCATCATCCAGGAAGGCACGCTGAAGATACAGGACCCCTTCGTCGCGGGGACGGCCTTCGGTCGGGTCAGGGCGCTGATAGACGACAAAGGCAAGAGGATACAGAAGGCGCCGCCCTCCACCCCGGTGATGGTGGTCGGCTTCTCGGACGTGCCGAAGGCCAGCGATCTCTTCGTAGCCACCAGCGAGGAACGGTACGCCAGGGAGGTCTCCCGCTTCAGGCAGGAGAAGGCGAGGGAGCAGGAGCAGGCCAAGAGCGCCCGGATCACCCTGGACGAGCTTTACTCAAAGATGGCCGAGAGCGCGAAGCTCACCCTGAACGTCGTTTTGAAGGGAGACGCCAGAGGGACCCTCGACGCTATAGGGGAGGCCCTCAAGAAGCTGTCCACGGATGCCGTCGAGATCAACGTCATCCACAACGGCGTAGGCACCATTACGGAGACGGACGTCAACCTCGCCATGGCGTCCGGGGCGGTTATCATCGGCTTCAACGTGAAGCCGATGGCAAAGACGCAGGCGCTGGCCGACCAGGAAAAGGTGGACATAAGGACTTACTCCGTTATCTACGACATGATCGACGACGTGAAGAAGGCCATGGAAGGCCTCCTCGCCCCGCGCATCGTGGAGGTGAAGATAGGGGCGGTCGAGGTGAGGAAGATCTTTACCGTCTCTAAGATAGGCACGATAGCCGGGTGCTACGTCACGGAGGGGAAGGTCACGAGGACCGCCACGGCCAGGGTGATAAGGGGCGAAGAGACGATTTTTTCCGGCAAGATGGCCTCCCTCAAGCGCTTCAAGGACGACGTGAAGGAAGTGACTGCCGGCTACGAGTGCGGCATCGCGGTAGAGGGATTCAACGACATTCAGGAAGGCGACAGGATGGAGTTCTACGTCGAGGAACAGGAGAAGCAGACGCTTTAGTGCAAAATGGTGGTGGGCATCTCGCGGCTTGAGATTTTCCTGCCGGAAAACCACTCCTTAAAAGAGAAGAGGCAGGCGATAAAAAAGATAGTCGAAAGGACCAGGGGGAAGTTCAATATATCGATCATGGAGACGGACCAGTCGAACCTCTGGCAGAAGGCGACCGTAGGCTTCGCAGTCGTCGGTGCCAGGCAGGACCATGTCGCTTCGACGATAGAGGGCATCTCGCGTTATATCGAATCGATGTATATAGGTAAGGTTATAGGGTCGAGGACGGAGATCATGGTGATAGGAGATGAGGTATAGACGCTTCCGCTTGCAGGACCAGCTCCGTGAAGAGATCTCGTCGATCATACAGCAGGAGATCAAGGACCCGGGCATCGGGTTTATCACGATCCTGGAAGTGCGGATGACGGAAGACCTGAAATACGCGAAGGTGCACTACTCCGTTTACGGCAGCGAAGAGGAGAAGACAAAGACAGTGGAGGCCCTCAAGCGCGCGAGGGGCTACATCAAGCACCTCCTGGGCGAGAGGATCAAGCTCAGATGCATGCCGGACCTCACGTTTGTCCTCGACAGGGGGCAGGAACGGGCGGAGCGGATCGAAGAGCTTCTAAAGAAAGTCGAAGAATCGGGGAAGGTGGAAGGTGTTCGCGAGGATTAAAGAGACGATAGAGAAGGGCGGCACGTTCCTCGTGACGACCCACGCGGACCCTGACGGCGACGCGGTAGGCTCCGCCTTCGCCGTCTGCCTGGCCCTGGCAGACATGGGGAAAGAGGCGGCCGTCTACCTCAAGGACCCTGTCCCTTACAGGTACGCCTTCCTTCCGAGGCCGCGGTCGGTGCTCCACAGGCTGCCCGAGAACGCGTACGACGTCGTCTTCGTCGTCGATTGCGGCAAGCTGGACAGGGTGGGCGACGGCAGCGCGGCCCTCGCAGAGAAGGGCTTCATCGTCAATATCGACCACCACGAGGCAAACGAGGCGTTCGGCCGGATCAACATCGTGGACGAGCGCGCCTCCTCTGCCGCCGAGATTCTCTACCTTATTTTCAAGTCCCTGAGCGTCAAGCTTACCTATGAGATCGCGGTCAACCTCTACACGGCCGTGCTGACGGACACGGGCTCCTTCCGCTACGAGAGCACCACCAGGCGCGCCTTCTCGATCTGCGAGGAGATGACCGACCTGGGCGTCCGGCCGGCCTCGGTAGCGGCCGCAGTCTACGAGAGCCACCCGAAGGAGCGCTACCACCTCCTCTGCCTCGTCCTCGCCACCCTTGAGACGCACCGGGAGGACAGGGTTGCGACTGCATACGTCACGAGGGAGATGTTCGAGAAGACGGGCACCAACCGGGAGCACGCGGAGGGGTTCGTCGAAATCCTCAAGGAGATACGCGGGGTCGAGGTCGCCTGCTTCATCCGCGAGCTGTCCGAAGGCAGGTACAAGATAAGCATGAGGTCGAAAGGCGCAGTCGATGTCGCCTCCGTCGCCCGCGCCTTCGGCGGGGGCGGCCACCGCAACGCGGCGGGCTGCGTCATCGAAGGCGGCATCGACACGGTAAAAACCCGGCTGGTAGGGGCAATTTCTCTATGATGAACGGCTTTCTGATTATAGACAAGAGTCCGGGGATGACGTCCTACGACGTCATAAAAAGGCTGAAGCGCCTCCATGCTTTCAGGAAGATCGGCTACATCGGGACCCTCGACAGGAACGCCACAGGGATACTCCCGGTCGCCCTGGACGAAGGGGCCAAGCTGATCCCTTACCTGGAGAACGGGGAGAAGCGGTACATTGCGCGGTTCGTCCTCGGCATAACGACGGACACCTTCGATATGGAGGGGACCGTCCTCTCCGATACGCCGCCGCCCGTTTACGCACGGGATGTCATCGAGGAGGTCCTTTCGCGGTTCAAGGGCAGGATCACCCAGAAGGTTCCGATATACTCCTCCAAGAAGGTGGAGGGAAAGCCCCTTTACAAATGGGTCCGGCAGGGCGTAGCCATCGACCCTCCGAATAAAGAGGTCGAGGTCTACGACATCACCTTCCTCGACTACGCCCACCCCTATGTGGACGCGGAGATAAGCTGCTCCAAGGGCACGTACATAAGGGTGATCGCCCAAGACCTTGGCGCGCATTTGGGCTGCGGCGCCACCCTCCAGGCGCTGAAGCGGACGCGCCACGGAGAGTTCGATATAAGCCGCAGCGTGCCCCTCGACTCTTTGAAGGCGAAGCAGGATATAGTAAAATACATGATCCCCCTGGAAAACGTCATGCACGCGGTCAGGGGGGTCGCTATCGAGCCCGTGCTGGAGAAGTTCCTGAAGAACGGCATGCCCGTGCCCCTTTTGGGAGGGTCGAAGGACTGGAAGCAGGGCGAGCTGGCCAAGATCATGAACAGGGACGGGGTGCTCCTGGGCATCGGCTGCGTCGATACGGATTCCAAGAGCATAAGGATGAAGCGATTAATAAATAGTTAAGGAGGCGGGAGCAATGGCGTTAGACACTTCACAAAAGCAGGTCATCATAGGGGCGTACAAGGTTCACGAAAACGACACCGGCTCGCCGGAAGTCCAGGTGGCCCTTTTGACGGAGCGCATCAAGATGCTGACGGAGCATTTCAAGAAGTTCTCGAAGGACCACAACTCGCGAAGGGGCCTTCTGATACTTGTCGGCGCCAGGAGGAGGCTCCTCAACTACCTGAAGGAAAAGAACGTAGAACGGTATAAGAAGCTCATCGAGAGACTGGGCTTGAGAAAATAACTCAAAGAGAGAAGGTAATGCATATGGAAGAATCGATTACAGTTGAATTCTGCGGTAGACCGCTCACAATCAGCACAGGGGCCCTTGCTAAGCAGGCGGACGGGAGCGTACTAATACGGTACGGCGAGACGGTATTACTTGTGACTGCGGTAGCGGAGAAGGAAGAGGCGACCACCGACTTCCTCCCGCTCACCGTAAATTACCAGGAGATGTCCTACGCTGCGGGCAAGTTCCCCGGCGGGTTTTTCAAGCGCGAAGGGCGCCCCTCCGAGAGGGAGGTGCTCACGTCCCGCCTCATCGACAGGCCGCTGCGCCCCTCGTTCGTCAAGGGCTACCACAACGAGACCCAGATCATCGCGACGGTCCTCTCCGCCGACCAGGAGAACGACCCCGCCGTCCTCGGCATCATCGGGGCGTCGGCAGCCCTGGTGCTCTCCCCGGTACCCTTCCTCGGCCCCTTGGCCGCCGTAGTCGTCGGAAGGAAGAACGGCCAGTTCGTTATCAACCCGACGGACGGCGAGGCGAGCGACCTGGACATCGTAGTTGCCGGCTCGAAGGACGCGATCATGATGGTCGAGGGCGAGGCGGCGTTCATAGAGGGCGAGGCCCTTATCGAGGCGATCGACCTTGCGCACAAAACGATGCTGCCCGTCATCGAGATGCAGGAGAAGCTGGCCGAGAAGGTCGGTAAGCCGAAATGGGCCGTCAAGGGCGTCGAGGTCTCAGAGGAGCTGAAGGCGGAGATACGAGCGGCCATAGAGCAGGGCCTCCTCGCCGCCTTTTCCATCCGGGCGAAGGCGGATCGGGCGCAGAAGGTGAAAGAGATTTACGACGCCCGCCTGCTGAGCTACCCGAACGTAGACGAGAAAATCGTCCGCAAGGCCCTCGACGAGATCGTCAAGGAGACGATGAGGGGGCAGCTTTTGTCGACAGGCAAGCGGATCGACGGCCGGACCCCCGACGATATCAGGCCCATAACGTGCGAGGTGTCGGTCCTTCCGAGGACCCACGGCTCCGCCATATTCACCAGGGGCGAGACGCAGGCCCTGGCGGTCACGACCTTCGGCACCTCCGAGGACGAGCAGAAGATAGAGTCGATCCACTTCGGGGAGAGCTACAAGTCCTTCATGCTCCATTACAACTTCCCGCCTTACAGCGTGGGCGAGGTCAGCTTTTTGAGGGCGCCGTCGAGGCGCGAGATAGGCCACGGCCACCTCGCCGAGCGGGCGCTTTCGCAGATACTACCGGTCAAGGACGATTTCCCTTACACAATACGGGTCGTCTCGGAGATCCTCGAATCGAACGGCTCGTCTTCGATGGCCTCCGTCTGCGCCGGCTGTCTCTCCCTGATGGACGCGGGCGTGCCGATCAAGGAGCCGGTCGCGGGCATCGCCATGGGGCTTCTCCTCAAGGACGGCAACGAGGTGATCCTTACCGACATCTTAGGCGACGAGGACGCCCTGGGCGACATGGACTTCAAGGTGGCAGGCACCAGGCAGGGCATCACGGCGGTCCAGATGGACATAAAGGTTAAGGGCATTACGAAGGAGATCATGGGGAGGGCCGTGCGGCTCGCCCAGAACGGCATCGGCCGCATCCTCGACATCATGGCCCGGACGCTGGAGAAGCCGAGGGAGATACTCTCGCCCTATGCGCCGCGCATCTGGACGCTCAAGATCAGGCCCGAGAAGATACGGGAGGTTATAGGCCCGGGCGGCAAGGTCATAAAGGGGATCGTCGAGCAGACGGGAGTGAAGATCGACATCGAGGACTCCGGGATCGTGCGCATCGTCTCCGCCGACGAGGCTTCGGCGAACAAGGCAATCGAGATCATAAAAGGCATCACCAGGGAGGTCGAAGTCGGCACCGTATATACGGGCGTCGTCAGGAGGGTCGTCGATTTCGGGGCGATAGTAGAGATACTGCCCGGCGTAGACGGCCTCGTCCATGTCAGCCAGCTTTCCGATACGTACGTGAAGAAGGTCTCCGACGTTGTCAAGGAGGGCGACGAGATACCTGTCAAGGTGATCGAGGTGGAGCAGAACGGAAGGATAAGGCTTTCCAGAAAAGCCGCCCTGAAAGAGACGCAGGGAAAGACCGAATAAATGTACCGGAAGACGGTGCTCGACAACGGCATCCGGGTAGTCACCGAGAGTCTTCCTTATTTCCCCACGGTCTCCTTCGGCGTCTGGTGGAAGACGGGGAGCAGGCACGAGAACGGGGAGAACAACGGCATCTCCCATTTCATCGAGCACATGCTCTTCAAGGGGACCGAAAAACGGACCGCCCGCGACATAGCGAGGGAGATCGACGCAGTGGGCGGCATCCTCAACGCATTCACGGGCAAGGAATACACCTGCCTTTACGCGCGCGTCCTGCGGCAGGACATGGACCTTGCCCTCGACCTCCTCGCCGACATGTGCAACCACTCGACCTTCGATGAAGGGGACATCCAGCGGGAGAAGCACGTCATCGTCCAGGAGATCAAGATGATCGAGGACAACCCGGAGGAGTGGGTCTTCGACCTTTTTGTCGGCGACTACTATAAGGGGGATCCCCTGGGGCTGCCCGTCCTCGGGAACGAGAAGACGGTCGAGCAGATGAGCAGGAAGCGGCTTCTCGACCATTACAGGACGCACCATTCTGCGCCCAACATGATAATCACGGGCGTGGGGAGGCTCGACCACGATGCCCTTGTCAAGAAGGTCGAGGAGCTCTTTTCGGCCGCCCCGGGCGGGGAGGCGCTGCCCGTCACGCAGACGGCGCCCCGGAGCTTCCCCGGCATCTACGTGTGCGAAAAGGACCTTGAGCACATCTACCTGTGCCTCGGCACGGACGCAGTCAGCCAGACGGACGCGAGGCGCTACGCCCTATACGCGTTGAATGCCATCGTGGGCGGCAGCATGAGCTCCCACCTTTTTCAGGAGATCAGGGAAAAGCGAGGCCTCGTCTACAACATCTTCTCCTTCGTCAACTGCTACGAGGACACGGGCAATTTCGGCATATCGACGTCCAGCTCGGCAGAGTCGCTTGCAGAGGTGATCGCCCTCATCAGGGGCGAGGCGGCAAGCCTCAAACGGCAGGGCGTGACGCCCGGCGATCTTGCTTTCTCGAAGGAGTACATCAAGGGCAACTTCTTCATCTCCCTCGAAGGCTCAGAGGCGCGCATGGAACGGCTCGCCAGGAACGAGATCTACTTCGACCGCTACGTGCCCCTGAAGGAGACGGTGCGGAGGATAGACGGAGTCCACGCGTCCCAGATCGAGGAGGTAAGCAGCCTCGTCTTCGGCGAGCCGGGCAGCATGGCGCTGGCCGTGCTGGGCAGGGTGGACAGAAGCGCCATCGAGCGGCTATGGAAGAGCTGAAGGTCTTCGTGACGAGGAAGGCCGGGTCGCCGCTCCCCGGCTACGCAACGGACGCCTCCTCCGGTATGGACCTGGCGGCGGACGTCGAATCCCCCGTAATCATCGCCCCCCTCGGACGCGCCTTGGTCCCTACGGGCATTTCGGTCGCCATACCAGAAGGCTTCGAAGCGGAGATACGCCCCAGGAGCGGCCTTGCCGCCAAGTTCGGGGTCACCGTCCTCAATGCACCCGGGACGATAGACGCGGATTACAGGGGGGAGGTCAAGGTGATCCTCATAAACCTGGGGTCGGGCCCCTTCGAGGTCAAAAAGGGGGACAGGATCGCCCAGATGGTCTTCAAGAGGACGGTAAGGGTCGCATGGCAGGAGACGGACCGGCTGCCTGAGAGCGGAAGGGGGGAAGGGAGCTTCGGCTCGACGGGGAGGCGATGAACCACTACCTGGAGCTCGACGCCTTCATGACGCACCTCAAAACGGAAGCGGGCGCGTCGGTCCATACCATCGAGGCGTACAACAGAGACATCCTCAACTATATCATCTACCTGGAAGAATCGAAAAGCGACCTGGAGAAGGTCGCCTTCGACGCCTATCTCGGCCGCCTGCGCTCTCAGGGTATGTCGGCCCGCACCATCGCCAGGGCGGTCTCCGCGATAAGGGGCTTTTACAGGTTCCTCCTGTCGGACGGCAAGATAAAGGTCAATCCCCTGGTGGATGTAGAGACGCCGAAGTTCAAGCCCCCCATACCAAGGGCCTTGAGCGGAGAGGAGATGACAAGGCTCCTGAAGCTGCCGGCGGATCAAAAGACGGCGCTGCGCGACGCGGCCATGCTGGAGCTGCTCTACGCGACGGGTTTGCGCGTCTCCGAGCTTATCTCCCTGAAGAAAACCGACGTCAACCTGGACGCGGGCTTCATCATCGCCCTCGGCAAGCGCTCGAAGGAGCGGATCGTCCCCATCGGGAGCTACGCGCGGGAGGTCATAAAGATGTACCTGGTGGAGATGAAGCTGAAAGGCCCGTTTCTCTTCCCCAACCGCAGGGGCGGCGCGCTGACGCGGCAGGCCGTCTGGAAGATGCTCCGGAAGTACGGCGTCCTCCTGGCGCAGGGGCCGCTCTACCCCCACATGCTGCGCCACACCTTCGCCACGCACCTTCTTGAGGGGGGCGCGGACCTGCGCTCGGTGCAGCTTCTCCTGGGGCATGAAGACATCTCGACTACGCAGATATACACCCACGTAGACCGCAAACGGCTGAAAGAGATGCACCGCAAGCACCACCCCAGGGGGTAGGGCTTCCAGACAAGGATTGGCGAGGCAAAGGCAAAAGGCATGGGCGAGAGGGAGAAAAGAGGCACCGTTTTCTACTTCATTCTGCTCATCGTTGCCGTCGTTCCCCTGTTTTCCCTCGGTCTTTTCAACCACGGCCTCTGGACGCCCGACGAGCCGAGGGTGGCCGAGATCGGCAGGGAGATGGCCGCAGGCGGATCGCTTGCGGTGCCGACCCTCGACCAAAAGCCCTTCCTCGAAGAGCCGCCCCTTCACTATGCCGCCCTCGCGGTCGTCTTTAGAACGCTCGGCGTGTCCGACGGGACCGCGAGGCTCCCTTCGGCCGTTTTCGCCTTCGGCTGCGTGCTTGCCCTTTTCTTCCTCGGCCGTCTCTTCTTCGGCCCGAGGACGGCCTTCATCTCGGCATTCATCATGGCGACGTGCGGCGAGTATCTGCGCGTCGCCCACTGGGCCATCGTTGACAGCGGCCTCACCTGCTTCGTTGTCCTTGCAGTCACGTTCTTCGCCGCCGCATACTTAAGGGCCGGCGGCTGGCAGCGGTGGGTGTTCTACGGGGTTGCCTATCTCTGCTGCGCCCTGGCCTTTCTGACGAAGGGCTTCATAGGCGTCGTCCTGCCTGCCGTCGTCGCCTGCGTCTTCCTCATCTTCGATAGGAACATCAAAGAGATGCTGCATATGCGCCTCTGGCTCGGCGCACTGATCCTTCTGGCGGCGGTTCTGCCCTGGCTCGTTGGGCTCTTGCGGTACGGGGGGTGGGAGTACCTGCGGATATTCCTCGTTCGCAACCACCTGGAAAGGCTCCTGGGCGGCTCGACGGGCCACAACCAGCCTTTCTATTACTATCTGACCGGGTTCCCAGCCGGCTTTGCGCCATGGGCCTTCCTGATCCTGCCCGCCCTCCTCCGGGCCTTCCGCTCCCGCGGAGAGGGGGATGCGAAAAAAGGGACGCTCCTCGCAAAGTGCTGGTTCATAACCGGCTTCGTGCTCCTGAGCGCTGCATCGACGAAGCGGATACTCTACATGATGCTCCTCTTCGCCCCCGCCTCGGTCCTGACCGCCCTCTTCATCGAGGGGACCCTGGGGAGGCGGGCCTTGAGCGGCTTCGAGCGGTTCTTCGTCTTGCTTTTCGGCGTTCTGCCCCTCGTCGCAGGCGTTGCCATTGCCCCCTTCACCCTTTACGCCTCCAGGAAATACGGCTTCGACATCTCTTTGCGGCTCATCGGCGCCCTCCTTCTCTTCTCCGCGGCCGCAGTAGTCCTTTCGTGGTCGGCGCTCTCAGTGCGCGCAAAAAGCATCGGGCGGTTCTGGGTCCTCTCAAGCGCCTCGCTCTATGCTCTGCTCCTTTTCGTACTTACCTGCGGGTTTCCCCTCCTCGACCGGTACAAGAGCTTTGCCCCGTTCTGCGACGCGGTCACTGCGTCTGTCCCGCCGTCCTCTGCCCTTTATGCCTATAAGCCGGACGAGACCTTGCGGGGGGTGATCCCGTTCTACACGAGGCGTTACCTCCGGGAGGAGGCGGACCTGCCCGGTCTCACGGCGGCCCTGGGCCGTGAAAAAGGGGCCTTCGTCGCAGTGAGGGACCCAAGGGAGACGCTCGAAGGGGAGCTCCTCGGCACGAGGCGGCTCGCCGTCGTCTACCGGGACCCCGTTCGCTCTTGTGCGCTCTTCAAGGAGATCGACTTGCCGAAAGGCCGCTGACAAGCCGGTTGCCGCCACGAATGGTCATACATCCTTGAGCGGCACGTTTTCCGGCAGCCTGCTCGACGCCGCAGCCTTACTTAGTATTGCCAAATGCTCTACGGCGATTTTTCAGAGGTCCCCTGAGAACATGTCCATAAGGTCCCTTTCCCGGAGGAGGTTCCTTCTCCACGTCCGGTAATAAGGGATGATATAAGGCAGGAGCCGCAAGGCGTAGTAAGGGGGCATGATGGGCAGGCCCACGAGGTCGCCGAAGACGATGAGCATGAAGAAGTTGGCGATGTCCCCCTTGTCTTTTCTGAGACCTACGACCATTTCGTGGATGGTGAAGCCGTAGAAGACTTCCGAAAACGTCTTCCGGCCCTTCTTCAGTCTCTCCGAGAGAGTCGAAAGGGGGCCGGGGCTTTTTGCGTTTTTTTGCCTCGAGTGAGCCTTTGTACTATTCTTCATGCCTCGTTCCAGGTATCCTCCAGCCATTTTCCCATAAAATCAGGCCCGGCGCAAGGTGCAAACACGTATTCTTCCCTCCCGTACTTGCCCCCGCCATGGGCGCGAGTCCGGGCCTGGAGGAGTCCGACAGTAATTCAGGTCTTGCTCACGAGCTCGGGAGCACCGACTGTATGATCTTCAGCGGGATCTTCAGGACGCGCTCGCCCATCCCGAGCAGCTCGGCGCCTACGGCAGAAGGAGGCAAGGGGGCCACCCTGGGGCGTTCCAGGTCGCCGGCTACGCGGACCGGTATCGCAATAACCCTTCCCTCCAGTATATACCGTACGCCGGGGATCGCCTTGATTATCCTTCTCGCCGTAGTGAAGGGCACTACGAGCACCAGGACGTCTACCTTCTTCTTGGCCGGCTCTATGTCCCCCTTCAGGATGAGGTCTACAGAGGCGGCATCGATCTCGCCCTCCTTGATCGTTATCTTTTCCCTGTCGATCTCTAATGTGGCTTTCGCGGAGCTGTAAGCGAAGCCGTTCTTGGCGAGGTCGGGGATGGCGTAGATCGCGCTCAGTCCTGCAATTTCGAAGACCTTCGCGAGCGTGCCGAATCGGTATATGCGGCCGTCTTTGGCGACGAAATCGGCTTTCCCCCGCAAAGACTGCATCAATTCTTCCCCCGTCTTTCCCTTTGCCGTGACCTCTCCGTTTACGGCAAGGACGCCCGTAAATTCCTTCGTGTCGAGAAGGCAGGCAAACACAGGCTGCACAGGGATGGCCTTAGAGACGAGGAGGAAATCGACCGTCCACCGGCTGCCGTCATACTCGATGCGGCCCGGCGTATCGATGCCGCAAATCTCCGCCTGACTAACAAGGAGGCGCACCGGTCCCCTGCTGAACGTCACGTCCGCCTGTACGGGCTTCCAGAGATACCCGCCGTAGCTCACGTATTCCGGCCTGACCCGCAGCGTCCCTTCTATCGGCAGGTCCCGCAGGGCCTCGTCGGTATTTACGCTGCGCGCCTGCTCGATGATCCGCTCAAGGTCCAGACCGCCCATAGTCAGGTCTCCGTCGATAGCGAAGGCGTCCTTTGCTGCTGCGACCTTTCCGCTAACCCTCATCGACCGGCCGAAGGCGGTGAAGTCCGAGGTGACAAAGGCGCTCTCCCCTTGTGCCTTTATATCGAAGGCGGCAATCTTGACGGGCACTTGCGAAAATCCGGGGATGGTGATGCCCGAGCCGTTGATCTCCCCCTTCGCGGTCGATGCGGAAGGCTTGTCAGGGACGATATGGGCCTCTATGTCCCCCTTGATCCTTCCCGTGACAAACCCTTTTTCCGCGAACAGGGCGTCGATGGTCCCTTCCGCAAGGCTGCCCTTGAACGCGCAATCGATGGTCTGCCCACGGCTATGAAAGGAAAGGGATGCCTTAGATGCTCCGTCGGCGACCACGAGGGGCTTGACGGTAAGCTCACCCGGCCGGGAAGCAAGGCCGACCGAGACGCGCGGGCCGTGCTGGACGGTCACATCGCCCGCAAGGGACGTTTCTTTGCCTTTTTCCCAGGCGAAGCGCCCATTCGATATCGAAAGCGGTGTGCGGACCCGGAGGCCGTAAGGCAGATGGACGAAGTCCGACGCCCAGCGGGCCCACGCCGGCCCCATCTCTCCCTCAAACGCCACATCGGCCCGTCCTATCCCTTCGATGGAGTAAGCAAGCCCGCCCGATGCGACTGTGGAGGCGTCGAGGCAGCGGGCATGCGCGCCGGAGAAGGAGAGGCGCTCCTGGGAGGCGTCGAACCTGTCCGTTTTCGCCTCGACCGGTCCCGGAAGCCCGGCCGCCTCCACCGCGACGTCCTCTATAGACCCTGTCGCGCGAAACTGCCACTGGGCCGGGTGCGCGAGAGGGCCTTTCATGCTCACTCCATCGATCTTTACCATGCCCCGCACGAGTCCGACTTTGTCAAGGCGTTCTTTCGGCTGCGCCGTCGACCGCAGCCACGGGCCGATCTCCGGAAGCGACACGACGGCCGGGCCTGAATCGACGGTAAGGTAAGGGTCCGCTCCTATAGCCAATTGGGCGGACAAGCCGGAGAAAGAGGAACGGCCCGCAGTCCCGGAAAGGCGCTGCACGCTTACCTGCCCCCCCGTCCTGTCGTAATGGAAGCTGCCCGTCTCGATATCGAAGGGGTAGGGGAAGCGGTCGTAAGCGGCCTGGAGGCGGAAAGACGAGACATCGACGACTACCTGAGCGGGCTTTTGCAGCGACTCGAAGACAACGCGGCCTTCTGCCGTTCCGCGGGGCGAATGGACCATCTCCACCTCTCTTGTAAGGTCCGGGTCGGGTGCGAGACGCGCGAGGTAGAAGGGAAGCTGCGCAACGTCCGCGTTTACGCGCGTTTCGAGCCGGAAAGGCGTGCCCGGCGTGCTTTCCCTCAAATCGAGCCGTATTTTTCCCCCTGTCGCGCGGTTCGGCCCCATGCGGCCGGATAGGCCCGACCCCTCCAGGAAGCCGCCGGCGATGCGCATCTTCCCCGCGATCCCGTCCACCTGAAGGCCGCTTTCCGGCAGGAGTATGGCGCCGGCCGCGACGCTGCCCTCTGCCGCTATGCGTTCCGCTTTCACCATGTGCTTGAGGGAGGCGCCCGTGGCGGTCAGCGCAATGGCGGAAACGCTTCCGGCCCGGATGACATAGAAGGCGTCACGCACGTCCTTGTCCTGCCCGGCGAAGAAGAGAAAGGTGCTGCGTACGCTTGCAACATCGACCTCCCCTGCGGCGACCCGGGCGGTGGCGCGCGACGAAGCGGGGTCGAGGACTATTTCCCCTGAAAGCCGCTTGACAGCCGGATAGAAGCTGTCGAGGCTTTCGATGGAGACGGTCTTCTTTTCACCCTCCACGCGCATGCCGCCCTTCAGGCGGAGCTTCTGGAAGGAAAGGCTTTCATCGCCTTTCCGCAGGGACGCGTGATCGACCCTCGTCTCCACCCCGGCAACGAGCCTGCGCGCCCCGTCCACTCGGAGGGTTAAGGTTATGTCCCCTTGGGCGTCTTCGACCTGCGGCCGCAGCGCCGGAAGGAGCCGTTGGACGACGGGACCGGCGGTAAGGCCGGCCACGGAGAGGCCCGCCTGTCCCCTGAAGCCTTCCAGCTCAAGCCATCCCTTGACAGAGGCCTGCCGCCATAGGTTCGACACGCAGGCGAGGGCGATCTCTACGCGCGCGTCCCCGACGGCCAACCGCCCTTCGATGCCGTCGAGCCGGAAGGTGGGCCGGCCGCTGTCTGAGAGCGTGAGACGGCCCTTTGCGACGGTGCATACGAGGCCGGGGACACTCGACGTCAGCCGAAGGACGGCCGGCGCTACTTCGTCTTCGAGGGCCTTCAGGGAAAAGCTCCGCGGGGCGGCCGGCAATGCAGGCATGTCCATCCGCAGGTCCGGGCCTTCCATGTCGATGCGGGCGAGGCGTATCCTGCCGAGAAAGAGCGGCAGGATACGAGGGTAGATCGAGAGGGCGTCGAAGACGCCGGAGACCCGACCGGAAATGCTCCCCCGGAGAAGGGTGATCGAGGGGCGAGGGACGAGGGCGACCTCCATCTTTGCGGCCTGTACCGTGACCCCTGTCCTCTGCGATATTTCCGCGAGGACCCGCGACTTGACCCGCCCAAAGTCGATGAAGCGGGGCAACAGGAAAAGACCGAGAAATAAGATGGTCAGGGCGACAATGGCGCCCATCGCAACCTTCGGTGCCGTCCTCATAAGCTTTTTCCTTCAAGAACCGGGGGGTGAAGCGTTCGAGATGGCGTCGCGCAACCTCCTCACGGATGCTCTTAGTTATAGCATAATACACATGACGGCCACGAGCTTCAAGGAATACGGGCAAAATCTTTGACTTTGGCGCACTTCTTTCCCTCTTGCCGGCGGTCTCGTACGGGAATGGGATCTTTCAAGGAAGTCTGACTCGTTTCCATCCTGGAGAAGATTACAGCAGGAAGGCAAGCAGCGTCGATGCCCCCGCCCAGAGGACGGCGGCGGGCAGGCCGGCCGAGGGGATGACAAAAAGGCCCACGAGGATCGCCGCCGCGCACCCGCCGAAGAGGTCGGCCGCATATAAGGGCGCGACGACCCTGCCCTGGTCCGGGAGGTCGTAGCGGCCTGCACATACGAAGATGCCGGCGACGACGAACCCCGCAGCCGCCAGGACCGCGCCCGCCTCTATGAGGCCCGCCGCATGTCCTGAATAAAGCTGCCGGTAGACGAAAGCGCACAGGGCGCAGAATGCAGCCAGAAGGCCGCCTGCCCACCGCCTGGCCCTTCGCCTCCCGCCGCCCACGCCCCTTTCGACCGTCCAGGCGCCTGCCGCGAGGCCCGCCATGAAGCTCATGAGCAGGACGCCGATGTCCTGGTAGAGCACGCCGTATCGCACCTGGTAGCCCAGGATTACGACGGATTCGAGGGCCATACCGGCAAAACCGGCGGTAGCGGCCAGGAGGACCCTGCGGACCGCCATTCTTTTGCGGGCCGCCGCAAAAACGAGGGCGATGCAGAGAAGCGCTGCTATCGACGCGCGAGGGGAAAGTCCCCTCAGTTGCGCCAGCTCTTTTGCCGCCAGGGAAGGGAAGAATTTCGACAGCCAGATGACGAGGGTATACTGATAGCATATGGGTCTCAGGTCCGTATTCATCGGCGCCCGCTTCGTTCTGAGCATCTCCCGGATCTCGAAGAACCGGTCGTTCGCATAGAGGTAGCGGATATAGGGCGGGGAGATGAAGAGCGTCGGGATGGCCGCCTCCCGCCACCGTCCGACGAGGATTTCCGCATCCGTTGGCAAGGGCTCAAGCGAGCCGGTCACGATGTTGGTGTCGCCGGGCAGGAAGAGCACATGGGGAAAGACGGCCCCCAGCGCCGCGTAGATGCTTTCCATCCTGCCCTTTGCAGCAGGAGTTAAAAGGTTCTCGCCGCTTCGCAGCCGCAGGGCGAGGACCGCCCCGGGCCGCATGAGACGGGCGCAGGCGGAGAAGAATTCCCGCGTGTAAAAGCGGTTTGCCTGGCCGGAGACCGGCTCCGGCGTGGCTACCATGACAAGGTCGTAAAGACCCGGGCGGCCCTGGACGAAGCGCCGGGGATCGGCGACGACGAGGCGCACCCGCGCATTGTGCGCCCATGCCTTCATCTCCGCGGGCATGTGCGACAGGACCATTGCGACCTCGGTCCCGTCGAGCTCTACGCAGTCGATCCTTTCGGGCCTGTGTTTCAGGAGCTCCCTCACCGTGCCGTCGATGCCCCCCAGGACGAGGACGTCCCGGATGGGAGGCGCGTGCTGCAGGGCCGGGAGGTGGGCAAAGGCCTCGATCTCCCTGTCCTGCGTCTCGAAAGCGAGGGCGTCGTTCTCGAATACGGCCACCTGGCCCGAAGACCCAGTGACCGTGACCCGGCCGTAAGGGGTGTCCCGCGTCGCAAGGAGGCCCTCATGGTTCCAGGCTGCGGTCATTTTTTCGATGGGGCCGGAGAAAAAGAGCGCAACAAGGAGCACCGGGGCCGTAACGACGGCAGGGACGCGCCGCGGAAGGCCGAGTCGCGGGTAGACCGCGATAGTGAGGCAGGCGAGGCCGCAGGCTGCGGCGAGGGCGAAATTCTGCACGCCCCACCTTACGGAGAGCGTCGAGGCAAGGCCCCCCAGGAGTCCCCCCGCGCTCTCCACGGCGTAGGCGAGGGCAATGCCCCTGCCTTTCTGAGCGTAGAGGCGCGCAGCCCGCTGAAAAAGAAATCCCAGGGAAAGGCAGACGGGGGCCAGCGCAACGAGCATGATGGCGAGCTGCCGGAAGAAGGAGAGATAAGCGCCGGGCACGCCGGAAAAAATCAGGCGGCTTGCCCGCAGGAAGAAGATGTCGAGGGGCAGGACCCACGCGAGGATGCAGAAGAGAGAGATTATCCCTGTCAAGGAAGCCTTTCGCTTGCGGAGGACGAGGGCGCCCGTGGCAGTCGCCAAAAGCCAGGCCCCGATAGCCAGGGCGTAGATAAGCTCGATCCCGTAAAAGGCGACGTTCAGCTCGCGCAGGATGATTACCTGGCCGAGCATCGAGACGAAGCCGACCAGGAAGAGGGAGAATGTCATTTAGACCCGCGAGGCGGCTCCCCGAAAACGATGGCCTGGAAGGTCGAGAATTTGGCGCCCTCCCGCCAGCAGCCCCCGGTCAGTCCCGCCTTGAGGCAGAGGTTGTCGAGCATCGTGCTCAGCCCCCAGCGCTCCTCGGTCGCCACCTGGGGGAGGAACAGGGCGGACCTTCCCCCTTTGGCAAGGAGCACGCCGTCCCTCCCGACAACAATGTCCGCCGCCTTCGGGACGGGCTTCAGCCGGGTGAGGACGGAGATCTCGATGTCGATATCGGTAAGCTCACTGGAGACGACGGAGCGGAAACGAGGGTCCATGAAGGCTGCCTGGATCGCCATCGCCCCGACCGCCTGGGAAAGGGGCATCTGCGGCTCCGTCTGCCCGATGCAGCCGCGCAGCTCGCCCCGTTCTCTCAGTGTCACGAAGACGGCCCTTTTTTGCTCCAGGTTCGCCCCGAACCCCCTTGCGAGCGGCGCGGTCTGGGTTAGGACCGCCCGGCTGATGCTCTCCCGCGCGAAGGCGAGGAGGGCCTTCCTCTCGGGCTCGCTGAAGGTATCCGAATAGGGGGGATCATGCTGGCTTTTTTGCGGCCTGGCAGGGCCTTTTTCGGCTGTGATGACAACGGCCCCGTAGCCGACGACCCGCGATTGCTCGCCCACCGCCGACTGCCCGGAATGGGCGTAGCTCACCACCGTGCCACCCTTTGCGCCGAGTCTCTTGGCTGCCTCGATGGCAGCGAGGATAGGGGCCTCGCCGCACGCGCCTGTCACCAAGTTCGGGACGGACCGCTTCATGTGCGCCTTCAGGGTCGATCTAAGGCCGTCGGCGTCGAGGGCAGCGACGGCACGGAGCACCTCCTTGTCGAGGCCCTCTGCATCGGCCGCCGGCGGGTAGTGCGACAGGTCGGAGCTTGCCACGATGAGGGCGCGCCGGTTCTTGAGCACCCCCGCCAGGGCCGCGCCGAAACGGGAGGAGCGGACCGCGTCCGACGGGCCGACGACCACAGGGACTATCCGCGCACTAGGGAAGAGCACCTGGATGAAAGGCAGCTCCACCTCTATAGAGTGCTCCCTGACGTGGGCCGCCTCGTCGGCCGTGCAGTCGGGGTCTGCCTTCAGGAGGGCGGCCGCTGTCTCGCGGTCTACGTCGGCAAGTCCCAGGGGCGTGCGGAAGGCAAGGCCGTTGAAGACCGATATTTTCTCGAAGTTTGCCGTCGTGTGGTTCGTGCCCAGTATCACGACAACGTCGAAGGTCTCACCCTGCGCCTGCTTGAACGCATCGGCTGCGATCTGGCCGGAAAAGATGTAGCCTGCGTGGGGCACGACGATGGCGATCGGTTTTTTCGCCGTCCTCGGCACTGCGTCATGGAGGAATTTCTGGACTGCGTCCTTCAGGGCAGTGGGCGAATCGGGGTAGAACTGGCCGGCTACTGCCGGGGGCCTAACGGTCTCGCTTGCGCAGGCCGCGAAGGGCGGCAAAAAGACGACGGCCAGGATTGCGGCGAGAGCTAAGAGGGCTTTCAAGGACGCTACCTCCACACGCCTGCAATCTTGCGATTGCAAAAGGCGCATCTGCCATCCCTGAGGTGCAGATCGACGACAAAAAAGGAATCGCGCTTGATGATTGCCTTTCCGCAGGATGGGCAATAGGTGTTGTTGCCCGGATGGCCGGGCACGTTGCCGACGTAAGGGTAATGGATGCCTTTTGCGAGGGCTATCTGGCGGGCGCGCTCCAAGGTCGCCACGGGGGTCGGAGGGAGATGGGGCATCTGGTAGTCCGGGTGGAACCGGGTAAAATGGACGGGCACGTCCGGGCCTACCTCCCCTGCCACCCAGTCGGCCAGGGCCTCGAGCATCTTTTCCGAGTCGTTCAGGGTGGGGACCACCAGGTTGACTATCTCGAGGTGCGCCCTGCTCTTGGCGATTTGCTTGATGCTCCTCAGCACGGGGCGCAGCTCGGCGCTGCAAACGTCCCTGTAGAATTGCTCGCTGAAGCCCTTCAGGTCGATCTTGATGGCGTCCAGGGTCCCGCACATCTCCGCGAGGGGCGCCTCATTCATGAAGCCGCACGAGACCAGGACGGAGCGGACGCGCCTTTTCTTCGCCTCTTTAGCGATGTCGAGCATATATTCCGTAAAGACCGTCGGCTCGTTGTAAGTGAAGGCGATGACCGGCGCATGGCGGGCCGACGCCCCGTCGACGATATCGGCGGGCCGGACGAAAGGCGTCTCGTAATCCTCCGGCGCGGCCTGGGAGATCTGCCAGTTCTGGCAGAACTTGCACCGCAGGGGGCAGCCGGAGGTGGCAAGGGAAAAAGCCGCCGCTCCCGGCAGGTAATGGTAAAAAGGCTTTTTCTCGATGGGGTCCGTATGGACGGCGATGGGGCGGCCGTAGACAAGGCTGCGCAGCGTGCCTTCCACGTTCTTCCGGGCCCTGCATTTGCCGCTATTGCCCGGAAGTATGACGCACCGCTGGGCGCAAAGGAGGCATTTCACGAGGTTGGCGGCGTGGGTGTGGGGTACGCCCGTCACCTTTTCCGCTGCGTCGTGGCATTCCGCGCAGTTGCGGCCGGCCGAGGCAAGGGAGGTCCAGAAGCGGGCGGGCGGCGCGGCGCGGAGCACGTCGTTCTCGTATCCGGCGGCCCATGCCCTGCCGCCTGTTGCAGACCGCGAGGCCCACGGCCCGGAAAAGCAATAATCCGCCAGGCCCGCGCCTGCCAGCAGCGCGGCTGTCCTGGCCATGGAAACAAGGAATGCCCGACGGGAGATCATCTTGCTTATTCTGCCTGTTCCGCAGTTGTCTCATCATCTTTATATTGCTAAAGGCGGGCGCTGTCAACGAAAAAACCGGCCGGGGTTTGCGGGTTCGTCTTTATACGCTCCGCCGCCGGAAAACGTACGGCAAACGCATTTGAACCTAAGTATATAGCAAGGAGCGAGACACCCTCCCTAAGGCGAGGGGAATTTTCCAAATGCGTTTGCCCTGCGCAAAACGCTTGCTTTGTTGACGCGGCGCACATATAAAGATACCATGGAGCGATAGGTTTCTTGAAAGGCGGACGGCGGGGAAGGGTGCGGGAAGGGAGAGAGGCAAAGAGCGGCTTAGCGCGATGGTGTGAAGGGAGGATTTTTGACAATGGGAAAAAAGACGAAGGTATTTCTGATCGCGGTCGTCTGTTTTGTCGCCATCCTTGGTGTATCTATTGCGCTGCTCGTAAAGTACGCCAACCGGATCATCGAGAGCGAGCTGGAAAAGAGGCTCGGGAAAAACTTCTCCATCGAAAGGATCGACCTGAGATGGGGCAGCGTCGAGGCGGTGGGCGTCGCCTTGAAGAACCGGCAGGGCAAGGAGGTCGTCAAGGTCGGCAACCTGTTGGTAAAGGCCGATTTCATGGGACTTCTGCGAAAGCAGTACATCATCTCCAGCGTCACCGTCAAGGACCCCTATCTCTTCGTCGAGATCGACAAGAAAGGGAATATCGTCAACCCGGCCCTGCCGCCGGAGCTGAGCCCGGAACAGGCCGCGGCGAAAAAGGCGCAGGAAAAGGCTGCTGCGAAGAAGCCGCCGGAACAGGCGATGCCCCCCATTACCATCAAGAAGATCGAGGTCGTTAACGGGTCCGTAGACTATCTCGACGAGAAGACGCCGGTGAGGCCCGTCCTCCTCAAGGTGCGCGACATCGGGCTGGTCGTGCACGACGTCTCTGTGCCTTTTGCGGACAGGTTCTCACGTTTTACGATGAGCGCGGCCATCCCCGGAAAGCTGAGCACGGGGACCCTCAAGAGCGACGGGAGGATAAAGATCAAGACAAAGGACATGGACCTCAAGGCGACGTTGCGCAACCTCGACGTGACGCCCCTCAAGCCGTATTTCGAAAAAGAAAGCCCTGTCGATGTCACGAAGGGGTTCCTTGATCTCGACCTGACCGTGAAGGTCGCCTCCGAGAAGCTCCACGCCCCAGGAACGGCGGTCCTGAAGCAGCTCGAATTCCGAAGCGGGCCGGGGATGAGCGCCAAGTTCATGGGCGCGCCGCTGTCCCTCGTGGCCGCTTTCCTGAAAAACAGCAACAACGAGATCCCCCTGAATTTTGTCATCGAAGGCGACCTCAACAATCCGAAGTTCGATATCAAAGAGAATGCGATGCACCGGATTTCCATCGCCCTGGCGGAGAAGCTCGGCCTTCCCATCAAAGGGATACCGGAAGCGGCGACGGGCATCGGGGCAAAGGCCGCCCACGGGGTGGAATCGAGCGTGAAAGGGATCGGGCAGGGCCTTAAAAAGCTCTTCAAAGGCCAATAGGCATACCGGCACGCAGGCTATGGCCGTGTCGTGCCGGAGGGCCTATTGGCCTTCGCGCTCCCGTTTCTCAGGGGGTGCTGAAAAAAGCGATCACATGGTGCTGGAAGATGCGGTGCCCCTTCTGGAGGTGCATCATGTGGCCCGCATCGGGCACAACGACGTACTCCTTGGCCTGGTTCGGGAGGTCGCTGAAGAAAGGCAGCAGTCCCCGCAGGTCGGCGACATCGTCGTACTGGCCGTGGATAATCATCACGGGGACGGGTACGAGCCTGGGGTTGACCATAGGCATGATGGTCACCATATCGAGCTGCGGCCCTGTCGGCGACCTCGGCTCGACCCGCACGGCCACCCTCGCGTATTCATCTATTACTGCGGTATCGTTGACATCGGCAGGAGTCATGGAATAGAAGCGCGTCTTCCAGCCGTACTCCGGGATCGATATATACGCCTCCTTGCGAAAGGCTTCGATGCGCGGCCGCCTCCTGGCGATGTCTGGGCTGTCCACGTGCATCTGCGCGTAAGAGATGTACCGCGCCACCTTGGCGGGCTGGGCCATCACGAACATCCCGCCGTACTGGGTCCCCCAGGACCAGCCTAGGAGGTTCACCTGTTTCACGTTCCTGAGCTTGAGGATATAATCGACGGCTGCGTTCAGGTCCTGGCTCGCCTCCATTGTCGTCATGTGGCCTTCCGGACGGGTGGAGCTTCCGAACCCCCGGACATCCGGGGCGAAGACATCGAAGCCGCTTCTTGCGAGGACGTCCATAAGGCTGTAAGTCGGCTTCCCCGGCACCTGGAGGTCGAAGCTCTCCCTTCCGGCAGTGGCTGAGCCGTGGCAGAGGACGACGACCGGCTTTCCCGCCGGGCTCCCCACGTATTTCTCCCAGACGTACAAGTGGATCTTACCGCTGTCCACCCAGTGATCGACCCCGCTCACTGCCTGCGCGGCTGCGAGGCCTGCCGTGCCGAGGATAAGGCACAAGGCGAAGAAGCAGTGCATGGCGTTCCTTGTCATGGGCGCCTCCTTGATCGAGTTTTGCCGTGCTTTCTTCTTTACTATTGCACGGAACAGGCGAAAGGTGAAGCGAAAAGCGCGGCAAGGAACAGCATATGCGAAGGGCGGCCGGGTCACCGGCTGAAGGGACGAAAGGTGTCTACGGACGGGCGCACCCCGGCGATGCACCCTGCGCCCGCCGGTACGTCAGGAAGCCTTCTACCCCGAAGATGGCGAGGGCGACCCAGACGATGGTGAAACATATAACCCGGGAGGCAGTGAACGGCTCCCGGTAGAGGACGACGCCGCACAGGAACTGAAGCGTCGGGGAGATATACTGTAGTATGCCGGCCATGACGAGCGTTATGCGCCGGAGGGCAAGAGCAAACAGGAAGAGCGGGACGACCGTCACTACCCCCGCGCCCACGAGAAGGACATCGCAGGCGGGGCCGCCGTGGATGAACGCCCCCTTCCCGACCGACTCCACGTAAACCAGGTAGGCAAGCACGAGGGGAAGGAGCAGGCCCGTCTCCAGGGTCAGGCCGTGGAGCGAGCCGAGAGGGGCAATCTTCTTGATGAGGCCGTAGACGGCCCACGTCGAGGCGAGGACGAGGGCGATCCAGGGGGGCGTCCCGTAGGAGTACGTAAAATAGAGGATAGCGAAGCCCGCAAGGCCGACGGGGACCCATTGCCACGGGCGGAGGTACTCGCGGAGGAAGATGACGCCTATAAAGACGCTCAGCAGGGGGTTGATGAAGTATCCAAGGCTCGTCTCGACGATGAAGCCCGCATTGACGGCCCAGACGTAAGTGAACCAGTTGATGCTTATCATTACGGCCGCCACGGCATAGGCGGCCAGCACGGTCCGCCTGAAGGCAGTCCTGCGGAAAGCCGCCCATTGGCCCGAGGCCAGGACCGCCGCGAAGAGCAGAACGCAGGACCAGAGGATCCGGTGGCACAGGAGCTGCTGCGCAGGGACGTGGCGGAGGAGCTTCCAATAGATGGGAAAGAGGCCCCATATAGCGTGTGCCCCCACGGCATACCAGTTTCCCTTTCGTCTCCGGCTGCTCTCCGTTTCCACCCGTGAATTCCCCTGCGCACCGATATCGGGCCGCGCAAGGCGGCCTGGGACAGCAGATTATCATAGCAACGCCCGGGGTAAAAAACAAACTGGCAGGGCTATAGGCAGTGATAGCGAAGTGTGGAAGCTCGATGAAGGAGGCGGGACCGAAACGTTAGCGGAGGACTATTAACGTTCGGAGTAATTGGTGCCGACAACGGGACCGGACCCGTAACGCGGTATTATGATCGAGGCCCTCGGCATCTGCTACCTATCTCTCCATTGAAGACTTCGAGGATCATGATACGGCCGCCTTGGCTAAGGAACGGAAGTACCGGCTGCCCAAGCCGATCAGCTCTCCGGGGGAAGGAGGGAAGAAGAGACAAAGCCTTGAAAGGAAAAGGCTAAGCACGACCACCGGCCGGAGGCCCCGGTTCCTGATGCAGGCGTTGAAATATAGGCGACGCATTTCCCTTTCGAAAGAGCGAATACGATAAACACGCTTCCGGCGATTGGCCCTTGCCAGTTTGAATAGCCACGCCTCCGCCCGATGCGCAAAGCCGGGTCCTTCGTAAGGCCCGAAAAATACCCTGTCATGGACCTCCTTCTCCTCGTCCGTCGGAAACAGGCCCAACCGCTCTATCTGGCGGGCCTTGATCATCCATTCGCTCGCCCATGTCTCCTCTGGTCTCACGATACTGACGTTTGCCCCGTGGATCCTGTAATAGAGCAGGACCTCCGTGAGGTTGGAAAGTGGAAAGCACACAGCCGCCCGTTCCCACATATCCCAGTCCTCGATAAATCCAACCGCCTCATCGTAATACAGACGATGCTTTTCCAGGAGGGCGCGTCTCATAATCGCCACAGGGCTGCCAACCGGGCAATAAAAGAGCAGGCCGACCTTTATTTGCTCGGGGTCTGACGGGTACGGGAACCATAGCTTCCCTTGGCCCTCGCCTATTACCTCCTTCCAGGTGCCCGATACCCCTACCTCGGGATGCTCGTCCATAAAGCGGACCTGTTTTTCGAGCCTTTGTGGTAAACTTACGTCGTCGGCGTCCATCCGGGCTATGTACCTGCCCCGCGCTTCCTCAAGGCCCGTGTTACAAGCGCCGGCCACCCCCCTTGGTCTTCCTGTTGTTCAGGAGCCGTATGCGGCTATCCCTTCCGGCATGTTTCCTGATGATCGCTTCGCCTCCATCGGTCGAGTGGTCGTTTACGATAAGGAACTCGAAGTCGTCGAAGGTCTGCCCGGTGATGCTGGCAATCGCCTCGTCCAGGTATGCCTCCGCGTTGTAGACGGGCATGAGCGCCGTTACGGTGGGAGCATGTTCCTGAATTGGCCCGATCCTGGATTCCAAGCTTCTATTGCCCCGGCCCTGGTGGAGTCTGTTAACAGAAATTATTGCGCAATATTACCAAGAGCCTAAGGTTCGAGTCAACTCTAATGTCAAGACCCGCAGCCGGTTACATTTCAATTGGCTGGGGGCAATGAGGACGGCCGTAACTAAATAAGTAACCGGGATGAAGACGTAATTAAGATGCTGACATAGTGGTGAACGACCGGGCGCCTTTCACGACCGCACCGACCGGCCCTGGAAAATTGGTGCCGAAGACGGGAATCGAACCCTACGGGGTTTAAGCCCCACCGGATTTTGAGCCCGAAAGCGACATTTTTTGAATAGTGGCTTTGGCCCGGGCATTTCTGCTTAACGGGCTGAAATCGAAAAAGACAATCTTTCTATCCTTTCCGATATTTTCCATTCTGTACGCTCATTCGAGCTGCTTTCTGTTACAAAAGTGTTACATGGGTTGCATCCACGTGATCCCCACGTACATTGACGCCACTCACGCGATCGCCCACAACAAAATCATGATCATCGACAAGCAGTAACTTAATGATAGAGGTTTTTTTCTTGACAAATTTTGTGGTAGGCGGCAATATACTTACTAAGCAGTTACTCATTTACTAACATCTGGAAGGGTAAGGCCAATGCGGAACCAGGGAACGGCACTCAAAGAAGAAATAATCGAGAAGAGCGTGAAGCTCTTCCTGCAAAAGGGCTACAATGCAACAAGGGTCGAGGACATCACCACTGCGACGAATGTGAGCAAGGCGGCCTTTTACGTTCATTTTAAAAGCAAGAACGAACTTCTTGAGACGATTATCGACAGGTACGAATCGATCTTCATCGACCAGGCAATCCGAGTGGTAAGGAAATCGAGGGAGGACTTCCTTCGCAGGATCAAATACAATCACAAATGGGTTACTGAGTTTGCTTACAGTAATCCGGAGCTCTGCGTCGCTTTTCTTACCATAAGCGCTGAAATGGTGGGCAGCGGGACGACGGTAGAAGCAAAGATCAGGGCGATAAAATCCAAGTACCGGGCCTTTATTAAAGAATTACTCGAATTAGGCAGAAAAGAGGGTAAGATCAAGGAGAACCTTGACCTGGACCTTGCGGCCCACATTATTAACGCACTACACGATGGAATCCTTTTTGAATGGTACACGAATCGCGATGAAGTTGATGGCGGTCGGTTGGCGGTTACGTACAGGGAAATAGAATTGAGCGGCATTCTCAAATAATCCAGTTTCTTTAAAGCTATAACGAGGAAGAATAAGACTAAATTGCAGCCAAGAGAGCCGAAACAGGACCAGAAATGTTATAACTAAGTAGTTAGTAATATAGGCCGGTTCAAGAGGGGTGCGATAGCTGAACCTCGTTCTTGATATTATTGATTAGCTCATATCGGCAAAAAAGGAATATGAGAGACGGTCTACTTTTGGCAATTATTATATGAGTAACTGGTTAGTCATATATCAGCCCGACCGGGAGGAATAGAAGATGAATTTTGAACTCACGGAAACACAGAAGGATGTTCAACGGGCAGCGCGGGAGTTCGCCGAAAAGGAGTTCCCCGATGTCGCAAGAGATTACGATCAAAGGGAAGAATTCCCAACGCCGATTTGGAAGAAAGCTTGCGAGTTGGGATTTGTGGGCGGTTTTATCAAAGAGGAGTATGGGGGGCCGGGGTTCGGGTTTACCGAAGTTGCGATGATCATGGAGCAATTCTGGAGGGTCGACCCCGGGATCGGTAACATGATCTTAACCGCTTTCGGGGCCGAAATCGTTCAGAACTTCGGAACCGAAGAGCAGAAGAAGAAATACCTTCCTCTCGTCCCATCCGGCGAGGCGAGCATGTGCTGCGCCATTACGGAACCCGATGCAGGAAGCGATATTCTTCTCGCGTCGACGACCGCCGTCAGAGATGGGGATGAGTACGTAATCAACGGAAGCAAAATGTTCATCACCAATGGCACCGTGGCAAACGTAGCCGTGGTCTTCTGTCTCACAAATCCTCAATCAGCCAACCGGTACAAGAGGCACAGCTTCCTTATAGTCGAAGCGGACAGGCCGGGTTATGAGGCTGTAAAGATCAAAGGCAAGATGGGAATAAGGGCCTCTGATACGGCTGAACTCAATTTCAAAGACGTAAGGGTGCCTGTTGGAAACCTGATCGGCGAGGTCGAGGATGACGGGTTCAGGCAGGTAATGTATCTGTTCAACATAAACCGCCTTGTCGCCGGCGCTTCGGGCGTGGGCGTTGCGCAAGGTGCATTTGAAAAGGCTGTGAAGCACGTCAAGCAGCGAAAGCAATTCGGGAGGCCCATTGCAAGCAACCAGGGAGTCCAGTTCATGATCGCTGAGATGGCCGCCAAGATTGAGGTTGCGAGAAATACGCTCTATAAGGCCTGCTGGCTTATAGACAACGGGAAGTTCGACCCGGCGATCATCAGCATGGCCAAACTTTTTGCAGGGGAAGTGGCTGTAAGCGTTGTAAACGAGGCCTTACAGCTTCACGGCGGATATGGGTATATCGCTGAGTATGACGTGGAGCGCTTTTACAGAGACGCAAAGATCGTGGAGATCTACGAGGGCGCCCGTGAGATCGAAAAAATCACCATAGCCAAGGAGATACTGGGAAGGACAGTGTGACAATCGAGGAACAACGGCGAAAAAGGAGGAACGACTGTCTATGGAAACAATAGGTGTTGTAGGTTGCGGAGCAATGGGCGCAGGGATTGTCCAGGTTGCTCTCCAGGCAGGTTACGCTGTGGTGGTCCGGGAGGTCAATGACGCATTCCTTAAAAAGGGCATTGAAAGGGTCAGTAACGCCTTCGAGAAGATGACGGTTAAGGGCACGATAACTTCCGAACAAAAAGAAGATTCACTAAAGAGATTGAAGGGCGTTACGGCCCTTGAAAGTTTGTCTGAATGCGATTTTATCATCGAGGCCGTCCCGGAAGATATGTCTCTGAAACTCGAAACGTTCAAGGCCCTCGATGCCCTCTGCCAACCGGAGGTTGTCTTTGCGAGCAACACCTCCTCTCTTTCGGTGAGCCAGATAGCATCGGTGACTTCGAGGCCCGGGAAGTTTGTCGGCCTACACTTCTTCAACCCGGCAACGGTAATGCCCCTGGTGGAGGTAATAAAAACGATCCGAACTGAACCACCGGTATTCGAAAGCGCTCTCGCTTTCGTCAGATCGCTAAAAAAGACGCCGGTGGTTGCGAAGGATAATGCGGGCTTCATCGTAAACCTTCTGCTTACGCCTTTTCTCCTTAGCGCTATAAGCGCACTGCAGTCGGGCGTAGCCTCTACTGCGGATATCGATGCAGGTATGAAGTTGGGCTGTAGCCATCCTATGGGGCCCCTCATGCTGGCCGATTTCATAGGGCTTGACGTTCTGCTGAGCGGCGCTAACAGCCTGTTCGAAGAATACAATGAAAAGCAGTACGCCCCGCCTGCCATTATGAAACGCATGGTTACCCTGGGGTTGCTCGGTCAGAAGACAGGAAGAGGTTTTTACGACTGGTCAGACCCGAAGAACCCGAAGCCCATTGACCTCGGGTTATAGGGCGCAAGGAAAAGGAGAGCCGAAAATGGGGGAACCCAACATACTCCACGAATTGAAGAACCATATCGGCTACCTGACTATCAACCGCCCAGAATTCCTGAATGTTCTAAACAAGGAATGCCTGAGTGAGTTCCTTGATATCCTGCTTCGTTGGAAAGATGACAACGACTGTAGGGCACTCATCATAACAGGCGCTGGCGAACGTGCCTTCAGCCCCGGTGCTGACATCAATGTCTTCGCGAGGGAAGGACAGCGGACGCTCGGCGGGCGGGAGTGGTCCAGGTATGGCCAAGCTGTCCTTGATCACCTGGAGAAGTTAGGAAAACCGACCGTTGCTGCGATAAACGGCATAGCCTTAGGCGGCGGGCTTGAAATGGCCCTGGCATGCACGTTCAGGATTGCAGCGGAAAATGCGAAATTGGGATTGCCGGAAATATCGGTTGGCATCATCCCCGGTTGGGGCGGGACCCAGCGGCTCACGCGCTTTGTGGGGGAAGCGAAGGCCCTGGAGCTCGTCCTAACCGGGGAACCGATAGGCGCCACGGAGGCGATGCGCATCGGTCTTGTCAGCATGGTCGTCCCTCTTACGGACCTGATCGCCGCTTCGGAGCAATTACTGGCCAGAATCATAAGGAACGCGCCGATAGCAGTGAGGCTCGCAATCGAAGCAGTTAAGGGCGGAACCTGCCTGCCCTTGTCGGAAGCGCTTGCTCTGGAGTCGAATCTGGCCGGTCTTGCCTGCACTACCGACGATGCAAAAGAAGGCATACAGGCCTTTATTGAGAAGAGAAGACCGGTATTCAAGGGTAGATAACAGGAGGCAGATATGAGAGAGGTCGTCGTCGTAGGTGCTACAAGGACCCCCATCGGAGATTTTGGCGGGTCTTTAAGGGATGTGTCGGCTATCTCCCTGGGAGTCAGGGCGATAGAGTCGGTAGTCGAGAAAGCAGGAATCGATAAGACGCTTGTCGAGATGACTGTCATGGGAAATAATTTCGACACGATCAACCACAATTTTGCCCGTATCGTCGCCGTGAAGGCGGGCATTCCGATAGAGGCGCCCGCCTTTCAGATCAATGCAACCTGCGTATCCGGCATGCAGGCGATAATTTGCGGTGTTCAGGCAATTCAGCACAACGACGTGGACGTCATGGTGGCCGGAGGAGTCGAGAGCATGAGCAACGCGCCTTATCTCCTCACGAAAGCGCGCTGGGGCCAGCGTTTCCAGCACGGCATCATGGTCGATCCCATCTGGGGGGCGATGCAGGAATACCCCCTGGGAGTGGGAATGGGTCTTACTGCTGAAAACCTGGCGGAAAAGTATGATATCTCTAGGCAAGAACAGGACGAATTTGCACTCTTAAGCCAGATGCGGGCATCGAGTGCCGTCAGGGAAGGACGTTTCAAAGACGAAATAACTCCCGTTGTGATTCCGCAGGGCAAAAAAGATCCGAAGATAGTAGAAATCGACGAACACCCAAGAGCAGATATGACACTGGAGAAACTTGCTCAGTTGCCACCCGCTTTCAAACAAGGCGGCACCATTACTGCGGGAAATTCCTGCGGGATCAACGACGCGGCGGCCGCCGTGATCCTGATGGCTGAGGACAAGGCCAGGGAACTATCACTTAAACCGCTGGCCCGCATAGTAGGCTACGCGCAGGTGGGCGTCGATCCCTCGTATATGGGTATAGGTCCGGTGCCGGCCACGAGAAAGGTGCTGAAAAGAACTGGCCTGTCCCTTGATCGTATAGGGCTGATTGAGATCAATGAGGCCTTTGCAGCACAGTACCTGGCCTGCGAAAGGGAGCTTGGCTGGAATCGCGACATCGTTAACGTCAACGGGAGCGGCATCTCTCTCGGGCATCCGGTGGGCTGTACGGGTACTCGACTCGTGGTCACACTTATCCATGAAATGGCGAAGAGGAACATCAGCCTGGGGCTTGCAACCCTTTGCGCGGGTGGGGGGCAGGGATATGCAATGGTCGTGGAGAGACTGTAGCGCGCGGGATCGAAGCTTAACGGGGGAGCAATTGTACAGGACAATCGCTAAGAAAAGGGGGGAATCATGAAGAGAGGTGTCTTTGCAGCAATATCGCTCGGAATCTTTGTTTGCTTACTGCTCCTGGGTTTTTCCGACTCGTATGCGGCAGAAAAGGTCTACAGCTTCAAGTTCGCTCAATTTATGCCCTCGGAGCACATCATAACGATGAACACCCAGGAGTGGTGCAAGGAGGTCGAAAGGAGAACGAACGGAAGGGTGAAAGTCACACTCTACCCGGGCAGCACCATGATGCCCGTCCAACAAACGTACGACAGCGTAACAAAGGGGATTGCCGATATGGGGTTCGGGATCTTCGCTTACCATAGGGGCCGATTTCCTTTAACGGAGGTGATAGATCTGCCGCTGGGCTACAAAAAGGCATCCGTTGCCACCCGAATGATCAATGAGTATTACAAGAAATTCAATCCAAAGGAACTTGCCGATACCAAGGTACTCTGGCTCAGTACCCACGGACCGGGAATACTCAGCCTGAAAAAACCCATCAACAGGCTTGAAGACATAAAAGGGCTGAAAGTAAGGTGCAGCGGGTTGGGCACAAAGATCGTAACGGCATTAGGCGCGGCGCCCGTAAGCCTTCCCATCACCGATGCCTACGACGCCCTTTCAAAGGGTGTAGCCGAAGGCCTGCTCCTCGATATCGGCGGTGTTCATAATTACAGCCTCGGAGACGTCGTGAAGTACCATGTCGAAAACTTTGGGTCGGCATATGTGACCGGCTTTTACGCCGTAATGAACAAAGATAAATGGAAAGGCCTCCCGCCCGATCTTCAAAAGATCATCGACACAATCAATGCCGAGTGGATCGAGAAGGCGGCCGCCGTATGGGATCAATGGGACGCGAATGGAAGAGAGGCGATGAAGAAGAAAGGAAACACATTCATCCGCCTGTCCAAGGAGGAAGATGCGCGCTGGGCGGAAAAGATGAAGCCCATTCTTGCCGAATATGTCCAGACCACAAAATCAAAAGGATTACCGGGAGACCAGGCACTGCAGTTTTGCCTTGACTACTTAAAAAAGAACGACAAATAGCCGACGGGCGGTCGGTCGTGACGCGTATGTGCTCTCGACAAAGGAGGTACCATGGGTTGGCTTCCATATATAGAAAAACTGAATAAGGTCATGGATGCGATCGGGGCGGGTGTCCTGCTTTTCATGATGTTCCTCACCGTAGCCGATGTCATTCTACGATATCTGAAGATGCCCATCGTAGGTACTTACGAGCTCGTCTCTTTCGCCGGGGCCCTCGTCGTCGGGTGTGCCCTCCCGCAGACATCGTGGCAAAAAACCCATGTTACGGTGGACATCGTGACTGACAAAATGCCAAAAGGAAGGCTCCAGGTCCTTCAGATAAGCACGAGAGCAATGGCAATGGGATTATTTATTATCCTCGGATGGAACGTTCTGGACATGGCAAAAACACTGTACGATACAGGCGAAAGCTCGATGACCCTCGCTATACCGTTGTACCCTCTGGCGGCGGCGCTGGGCCTGTGCTGTCTTGCAGAATGTCTCGTGCTCCTTTGCGATATAGGGAGGATCGTGGCGGGAGGCGCAGAATGAATGAGACCATAATAGGCGTCTTGATTCTTTTTATCCTCCTCGCATACTTTCTCACCGGCATCGAGCTGGCCTTCGGAATGGCCATCGTCGGATTTCTCGGCTACGCGATGATCATGTCTCTCCATGCGGCCATGAACCTGCTGGCGAAGGATTTTTTTGATTCGGTTTCTTCGTACGGCCTGACCGTTATCCCGCTCTTTGTCCTTATGGGTCAGATAGCGTTTAATGCAGGCATAGCCGGCCGATTGTACGACAGCGCCAATAAATTTCTGGGGCATATCCCGGGTGGTTTGGCCATTGCGACGGTTGCCGGGGCAACCTGCTTTAAGGCTATCTGCGGGTCTTCGGCCGCGACGACGGCCACCTTCGCGAGCGTGGCAGTGCCGCAAATGGACAGGTTCGGCTACGACAAGAAGCTATCGGCCGGTATTGTTGCAATCGTGGGCACCCTTGGGGTGCTTCTTCCCCCCAGTGTCATACTCATCATATTCGGCATTATCACGCAACAGTCTATAGGAAGGCTGTTCCTGGCAGGGCTGATTCCGGGATTGATAATAGCAGCGTTCTATGTGGGAATCATTATCATCTGGTGTAAGATCAATCCGTCTCTCGGACCCGTCAGCGACAGATATGCGTGGCGTGACCGATTTGCGTCCGTGCCGGAGGTCGCATGGCCTCTTCTGATTTTCTTGTTGATGGTGGGCGGGTTGATGGCCGGGGTTTTTACACCGACGGAGTCCGGAAGCATAGGTGCTCTTGCCGTTCTTGTCCTGACCGTTTTCAAGAGGGACCTGAACTTCAAGAACCTGGTAAAGTCTTTGCAAGAATCCCTGCGCACAACGTGCATGGTGATAATGCTTATCGCGGGCTCTACGATCTTCGGCCACTGTCTGAACGTAACAGACCTCCCGAGCATGGCGGCCGAATGGGCCGTGAGCCTCCCGACCCATCGCCACATTGTCTTTATGCTCATCATGGTTGTGTATCTTCTTGGGGGTTCCTTTATCGACGACCTTGCTTTCATGATTCTGGCCACGCCCATTTTCTTTCCGGCCATTGTTAAGCTCGGGTATGATCCCTTGTGGGCGGGCATAATGATTGCCATCACGGTAATGATAGGGTCCGTGATTCCGCCGGTAGCGATGTGTGTTTTTATCGTAAAAAACATTACCAAGGTCCCGATGGGCGTAATCTATGCCGGGTGTTATCCGTTCATAATCGCCCTCGTGGCAATCATAATATTGCTGTTCGTGTTTCCGCAGGTCTCCCTCTTTCTCCCGAATTTACTGATGAAATAGGGGACTGCCGGTACCGTGCGCGAGTGAGGGAGGCGTTGCGAGAAAAAGCAGTTTATCGGGAGAGAATATGAGTTAGGGGAAGAAGAGAGCAGAGCTCGTTTGATGCTCTTGCCTATGACGGCAGGTGAATTGTCTAATGACGCGGAGGAAGAGCCATGGAAACGTTGACGAGCAAATCCGGCTGGGAGATAGTAGATGTCGAATGGCCTGACTTCAAGGGCCCGGCCTTCAAGAACAGACCGAGACATTTACTCCAAATACTGGAAAATGCAGTCAGGAATTACCCTGACATAGAAGGTTTCATCGGGGGCGACTGGCGGCTTACGTATCGTCAATTCGATACGATCGTAAACAGGATTGCATCAGCACTTGAAAAACGCGGGATAAGTCGGGGCGACCATGTCGCCTCTCTGCTGGGGATACAGGTCGAGATGCCGTTGACTTTCTTTGCTTTGATGAAGCTCGGCGCTATCATTGTACCCCTCAATACCAGGTTCAAAGGTGAGGAGCTGGCCTACGAGATAAACGACTCCGAGAGCAAGGCCTTGATCGTAGACGAGGAGTTCTGGCCGTTCATCGTGCCCGTCAGGGATCAGTTGCATACGGTTGAAAAAATATTCTTTAACGGATCGCAAACACCCGCAGGGACGGTGCCCTTTGCGCAATTAAGAGATTGGGAGGAAATTCAATTTACGCAGGCAAGCCCGGAGGAATCGGATGACGTGGCGATAATGTACACCTCGGGGACTACCGGCAAACCAAAAGGTGCGATCCTTCATCACCGGGGTTTCGTCCTGACCGCCATGCTCGTTGCTGATTTCTTCCAGTACAGGCCGGAAGACAAAATGATATGCTGCGTTCCCCTTTTCCACATTACCGGTCTTGCCATGGCTATGTGTTCTCCCATTTACAGCGGCGTCGGCTGCGTCTACATGAAAGCTTTCAAGACGAAAGATTTTTTAGAAATCATGGCCCGGGAAAAGGTTACCCAGTATACGGGCGTCATTAATATCATCTGGCTGATGATCAATCATGCCGATTTCGGCAATTATGACTTTTCGTCATTCAGAGGCGCTATGCCGGGAGGGTCTGCCGCCAGTGAAGAGATGGTGAGGGGCATCACAAGCAAGCTTCCCAATTTGAAAATGAGCATCGGGTACGGACTGACGGAGAGCCACGGCACCGTTTCCACCACACCTCATGGAGACGAGCTTCGAAAAATCCAGGCTGCGGGAAGGCTTCTTCCTTTAGGAGATGTGAAGATAGCCGATGACGAGGGAAACGAAGTGCCGACAGGAAGCACAGGCGAAATTCTATACAGGGGCGCGAAGGTCTTTAAAGGGTATTGGAAAAGACAGGAAGCTACGGCGGAGACAATCGTCAACGGTTGGCTGCACACCGGCGATATCGGAAAGGTCGACGAGGAAGGCTTCCTCTACATAATGGACCGTAAGAAAGACATGATCAACAGGGGCGGGGAGAAGATCTACTCATTGGAATTGGAAAATCACATCTTCAATTACCCGAAGGTGCTCGAAGTGGCGGTCGTGGGAGTGCCCGATAAGGTCCTTGGAGAAGCTGTAAAGGCCGTCATTGCGTTGAGAGACGGTGAAAAGGCCACGGAGGATGAGATCAAGGAGTTCTGTGCCGCGCACCTTGCCGATTTCAAAGTCCCGAAATTCGTGGAGTTCGTCGCCAGCCTTCCGAGGAATCCGGCAGGCAAGGTAGTAAAAAGCGAGCTGCGGTATGTTCCCAATCAAGAGGGATGACATCGAGTCATAACGCTCGAACGCTCTTTTTCAAAGCATTTTATCAGAAAAGGTGATAGACCTATGAGGCCCGCCGCGAACTTCGGTTCTTTTTTATACTGGCTGTACCAATTTCGGTAAGATTACCATCCTTGAAGCACGATGCTCCCGGTCACAACTCGACTGTGGCGTTGTTCGACTGTCCTTGGCAATTGCCTATCGGAAGATAAGAAGAACAGCTACTCGCCTAGGGCTCGCCTGATGGTTTTTTCGATCTCACTCTTCGTGAGCGGCTTCATCACGGCCCTGATGCTCGTCTGCTTAGCCTGTTCTGGGCCTGCCATGTAGCTGAACCGTGTGCAGAGAATAATAGGCATGCCGGGTCTCTGGAGGCAAGCAACTTGACGGCAAGGGCTGCCCCGGTCATGTCCGATATGGTCTGATTGGTGATTAGGGGATCGAAGCGGCGAGAATCTAGCAACTAGGTGCTGGGGCGCAGTTAAAACGCCCGTGCAAATATATCGGGCATGTGCTAGAGAATCGACAGCAGGGCATCGACCGCCTCGGGATCGTACAGGACACCCTTGTTGTCTGCGATCTCTTTCATTGCGGCTTCGATCCCGAGCGCGGGCCTGTACGGCCGGTGGGACGACATGGACTCGACTACGTCGGCTATGGCGAGTATCCTTGCCTCCTGGATGATCTCGTCACCGCTCAGCCCCAGAGGATATCCCGTGCCGTTCAGCCTCTCGTGGTGCTGCTGGACGGCTTTGGCCACAGGCCACGGGAACTCGATCTCTTTCAGGATATCGTATCCCGCCTGAGAATGGGATTTGATGAAAAGGAACTCATACTCGCTGAGCTTCCTCGGCTTCGCGAGGATCTCGGCCGGGACTATGATTTTTCCTATGTCATGAAGCAACCCCATTACCTTGATTCCTTCCAACCGGTCTTTAGGGAAGCCAATAGCTTTCGCGGTTTTTAACGCCAGATCGCTCACTCTCATCTGGTGGCCCGCCGTATAAGGGTCTCTCATCTCGACCGCCCGCGCCAGGGCGACCACGGTTCCCTCCAGCATCCTCTTGAGTGTGTCGTGTGTCTTTTTTCTCTCCGTGACCTCGTGCTCGAGAGACAGCATTTTCTCTTTTATCCTCTCCTCGAGATGCCCGTTGATCGATTTTAACTCCCGCTGCGTTCTGGTCAACTCATGATTGTGCGAAAGAAGGTTCTCATATGTCGAGAAGAGGAAGTTGAGGATCTGTTGGGGATCGGCAGAGACCGGCTCTGTCCTGCCTCCCGCCCTCATCTCAAGCGGCTTGGCCCCGTCCCTGCCTCTTGAGGGATCCCAGTTCACGATGATGGAATCGACCATCGACAGGAGCAGGCCGCCGTTGTATGGCTTTGTAAGGTAATAGTCGGCCCCCGCATTGAGTCCCATGGCTATATCTTTCGGATGGGACAGCGAGGAAAGGAGCATGATGGGGATATCGGCTGTCCTGTCGTTGTCCTTTACGGCTCGGCAGAATTCGTACCCGTTCAGCCTCGGCATCCAGATATCGCTTATGATAAGGCTCGGCCTGGATGCGGCGAGGGCGCGAAGCCCCTCCACGCCGTCCCCAGCCCTAACGACGGAATACCCTGCGTCGGAGAGTATGTCGTTGAGGCTTTCCGCCTGTGCCCTGCTGTCCTCCAGGATGAGGATGCTAGCTTGTGGTTTGGCAACCTTTCCCTTGATAGCGGTCTCAGGCATGTCCAAGCACCATCCGTGAAATAGAGTCCAGGTCGGCGACCTTGTCAACAGCGCCGAGCTTTATGGCCTCCTTGGGCATACCGAATACGACGCAGGACGCCTCGTCCTGGGCAATCGTGTACGCGCCAGCTTTTTTCATCTCAAGGAGTCCCTTTGCTCCATCGTCGCCCATGCCGGTCATAATGACGCCTATCGCGTTTTTCCCAGCGTACCGCGCCGCCGACCTGAAAAGGACATCAACAGAGGGGCGGTGCCTGCTCACTAAGGGACCTTCCCTGGTCTCCACGTAGTACCGGGCGCCGCTCCTTTTTAGCAAGGTGTGCTTGTCCCCCGGGGCTATAAGGACCCTTCCCCTGATGATCGTATCGTCGTTCTCCGCCTCTTTGACGGATACCGTGCAAAGTCCGTTGAGCCTGTTTGCGAAGGCCCGCGTAAAGTGCTCGGGCATGTGCTGGACGATGACGATGCCGGGGGCGTCAAGAGGCATGGCTTCGAGAAAGACCCGGATAGCATCCGTACCTCCTGTTGAGGCGCCTACGACGATGACTTTTTCCGTCGTTTCTATCATTGCGTGGGACGTAGGTTGAGGGAGGATGGCATCTGCCGTCAGCTTCGGAGCGACCGCAAACGGCATCTCGCGTCTGGGCTTGACCCTGACGTGGGCGGCGGCCCTGACCGCTTCGCAGACGCCGATTCGCGACTCCTCGAGGAATTGTCTTGTGCCAAGCCGGGGCTTTGCAATAATCTCGCACGCCCCGTAATCCAGGGCCTTCAGTGCGGTTTCCGAGCCCGCCTTTGCAAGGCTCGAACAGATGACGACGGGCAGTGGATGCTGGGCCATGAGCTTCTTAAGGAAGGTGATGCCGTCCATCCGGGGCATCTCCACGTCAAGGGTAATCACGTCAGGGACGTTCTCTTTGATCTTCTCGGCAGCAACGAACGGATCCGGCGCAACGCCCATGATTTCGATGTCGGGGTCCGAAGAGAGTATCTCCTTGAGCGTCTGCCGTACTACGGCCGAATCATCAATGATCAGGACTTTAATCTTTTTCAAGCTCGCTGCCTTTCAAATGTCGCTATGCTTCCTTTGGGCTCATTCAAGTCCGATCGATGTACATAAGACTTGGCCTGTCGAAGTCCAAAAACGTATTTTCCTTCCTGCAAAGCCCCCGACCGCTTGGGCAGAGAGTCGGAGTCTCAATTCCCCGATCACTTCTATGGCCGTCTCTACATTCTGCCGTCCTATCGACTTGCCGGACCCACTCACCCGCTTAAGCACGTCTGCCCCGCCAAAGAGCTTAACTTCCAACTCGCCTCTCTTAATGCCCATTGCCTCCATCGTCTCCACCATATAGGTGACAGCGTTATTCACATAAGCAAGCTCATCATCTTTCCGGCCGTGCGGCAGGCGTGCGTGGCAGATAGCCCCTGCACCCAGCTTGGCCGCAAACATCGTGACGGAGATGCAGGAACCCAGGACGGTCGTAACGACCCTGGGTTCTTTCGAGATGCAGACTTCGCCGGGAAGAAGAAAGATACTCATGAAACCTTCCTATAAATCGTAGGCGCCATCTGAACCAGCGGCATTTCGATGCCCAGGAGAGTTTCGGAATGGCCCAGGAAGACATAACCCCGGGGTGAAAGATACCGGCAGAGCTTTTGCAGCAGCCTCGCCTGGGTCTGCTTATCGAAATATATGATCACGTTCCTGCAGAAGATAATGTCGACGGGCGTCCCGAGGCCGTAATCATCGTCCAGAAGGTTAAGCCGACGGAAGGCGACCTTCTCCCTTAATTCCGGGACGATGCGGAACAGACCTTTTGTCCTATCCCTGCTCCCGAGAAGATATTTCTTCCGGAGAGGAGCAGGAATATCGGCCACACGCTCCGCGTCATAGACGGCCGTGCCTGCCTTTTGCAGCACCCGCGTCGATATGTCTGTAGCCAGAATAGTGAAGGGGCATCGAGTCTCGCTGAGCACCATGGCAAGTGTATAAGGCTCCTCTCCGGACGAGCAGCCGGCGCTCCACAGGACCAAAGATCGTCTCGATTGTAAGAGATCGGGAGCGGCTTTTTCCGTGAGATATGCAAAATGCGCCGGCTCCCTGAAGAAGTCCGTCTTGTTCGTCGTCACCTGGTCGATCATCTTGGCCAGTTCATGGTGCTGCCCCTCGCGGCTGAAAAGATAATCGCAGTACTGGGAGAAAGAGGCAATGCCGAGCTTTGTGAGTCTCTTGTTGAGCCGTGCCTCGAGCATGCTCTTCTTGGCGTCCGTGATCTTGATGCCGCACTCGCTGTAAATGAACTCCTTGAGCCGCACGAAGTCGGGCCTTGACATAATCTGCGCAGCCTTGGCGAATACCTCTTCTCCCATGTCTTCCTCTAGCCGTTCACTACCTTCTCTGTCTCCCCGTCCATACCCTGTGCGCACGCCAACTCATCGGAACTGAAGACCTTGTCGATGTCGAGGATGATGATAAAGTGGTCGTCTTTCTTGCCCATGCCCTTTATGAAGTCGGTGTTGAGCCGTATACCTATCTTTGGGGCCGGCTCTATCTGGCCCGGCTCCAGCTCGAAGACCTCCTGCACGGAGTCAACCAGCGCACCTATCACAGTCCGCTCGCCCTCGAAGTCGACCTCTACGACCACCACGCAGGTGTTGACCGTCTTCTCAGTGATGCTGAGGCCGAACTTGAGTCTCATGTCGAGGACGGGGACGACGCTGCCCCGGAGGTTGATGACGCCACGCATGAAATCCGGCGTCCTCGGTACCTTCGTGACCGACGTGAATTCGAGTATCTCCCGCACCTGAGAGACGTCGAGCCCGAATACTTCTTCCCCAAGCTGGAAGGCCAGGTACTGCCGAACTTCGCTTATCGATTCAACGCTCATGGCGCACCTCCTATAACCTTTCGAATTCGTCGTCCAGCTTGTCCGGTGAGCTTCCCAAATTCAGCGCAACTCCCGAATGCCCGGCCGAGCCGTTTCCCTTCGCCCGGTTGCTCCCAGCGGCCACGCTGATCCGTCTTGATGGCTTCCTTATGACGGTTTTCGACGCATCATTGTCGGAGGTCCTGAAAAACGCTATCGTTTCCTGAAGCTGTTCCGCCTGGCTCGAGAGCTCTTCGGCCGTCGAAGACATCTCTTCGGTGGCCGACGCGTTCTGCTGGATCACCTGATCGAGCTGTTGCACCGCCTTGTTGATCTGTTCAGCACCGGTGTTTTGCTCATTGCTCGCGGCGTTGATCTCGCTGACGAGTTCCGCTGTTTTCTGAATGTCGGGGACTATCCTCGTAAGCATCTCACCCGCCTTCTCGGCCACCTCTACGCTGTTTGCAGATAGCTTGTTGATCTCTCCGGCGGCGAGCTGGCTTCGCTCCGCGAGCTTTCTCACCTCTGCCGCGACAACGGCAAAGCCTTTCCCGTGCTCGCCCGCCCGGGCCGCCTCTATGGCGGCATTCAGGGCGAGGAGGTTCGTCTGCCGTGCGATCTCCTCGATGATGCATATCTTGTTCGCAATCTCCTTCATGGCAGATACCGTCTCGACTACCGCCCGGCCGCCTTCTTTTGCATCCTGGGCGGCCTTAAGAGCTATCTTTTCCGTCTGCTGCGCGTTGTCCGCATTCTGCTTGATGTTCGATACCATCTGTTCCATAGAGGAGGAAACCTCCTCCGCGGAGGCAGCCTGCTCCGTTGCACCCTGGGACATCTCCTGGGAGCTGGAGCTGAGCTGCTGGCTGCCGGAAGCCACGTTGTCAGCCGCATTCCTTACATCGCTTACGACGGCAGTCAATTTCCCCACCATCGTCGCCAGGGCCCTCATCAGCTCATCCTTAGAGGAGCGCTCCCTTACGCTCACAAGTAGATTCCCTTCCGCGATTCCCTTGGCCGCATTCGTAATATCGTTCATGGCATTTATAAGGACGTTCAGGTTGTCCTTGATCGTGTTGAAATCGCCGTTGTACGCGTCAGTGATCTCGGGCGGGATGTCCCCTTTGGAGATGCGGTCCACGTATTCTGCCGCGACGTTCAACGGCCCTATCACTGCGTCGAGGGTGTCGTTGAAGCCTCTCAGCAGCTTTCGGTAGACGCCTTCAAGCTTATCCGCATTGGCCCTCGTGGACAGCTCACCTCTGACTGCGGCCTTTATAATGACTCCTGTCTCATCCACCATGCAGCCTATGGCCTGGATACACCGGTTCAAGTTATTCCTAATATTGTTAAAGTCGCCGTTATAAGCCTCGGTGAGAGCCGGAGGAATGTCGCCCTTCGCAATAGAATCTATGTATGAGGCGGTCACCTCAAGGGGCTTTACGAAGGCCTCGATCAGCTCGTTTATGCCGGCTACGAGTTTTGCCCAGTCTCCCGAGAACAGAGAGGCGTTACCCCTCGTCCTTAATTTGCCTTCACGGGTGGCGTCTGCCAGCATCTTTATTTCGTTGATCACCTTGAGGAGGTTTTCCCTCACAAGGTCCATCTTCTCGTTCGCTATAGCCTGCTTGCCCGGCAGCTTCTCGAGAACCTTTGAAAAATCGCCTTCCGCATAAGCGGAGAGGACGCTAAGGATCTTGAGCGCAATGCCCAGGTGAATCCTTACCGCATCGTTTACGCCGACTGCCACCTGCCTGAAGGCGCCCGAGAACTCATCCGTGCGGATAAAATATTCGTTATCCCCTGCTTTCTGTTCTTCATAGAGCTTGCCTAAATTGTCTATAAGGCTTTTCAGCGTGGAGACCATCGCCAAGAGGTTCTTCCCGAGGACGTCCTTCTCCGATCGCACCTTTATGTCCACGTTCAGCTCCCCCTTCGCCACGTCTGCAAGAGCAAGGGCAGACGACCGGATGCCTTCCGCCATGTTATTGAAGGACCTGGCGAGCATTCCTATCTCGTCTCCACTCTCGACGTCGAGAGACACATCTACACTGCCCAAGGCTAGTTCATCGGTGGCTGTAACGAGCTTATCGAGGCGCTGGCGTATGCTTCTCATGAGGAGAAAAGCGGTGCTCCCACCCAACAATAGTGCGAGGACGCCTATCATGATCAGGAGATTACGCGTCCACGCATAGTCAGCCATAGCCTGCTTATACATCTTCTGCGTCTCTTCCTCCTGGTAATTAACTACCGCCGAAAAGGATTCCTGAACCTTCTTCGAAGCCACCCTCGCGTCCCTGGAGAAGAGCTCGATCGCCTCCTGTTTCTTGCCCTTATCGAGCGCCTGGAGAATCCGGTCGTTAAAACCCCTGGCAAACGCGAGGTCGGCCTTCGCTTTTTCTATCATTTCCCGTCCGCGGGCCGAGTTCTCCAGCCTCGCAAGCTCATCGACGGACTGAGCAAGGAGCGCCCTCGCCTTCGGCAGTTCTCCCTTTGCATCATTTACGGTCGCTTCATACTGGGAAGCCGTAACGATGGCGAGGTCGAGGAGGACGTCGCCAATGGTCTTATTTATCCTTTCTGCCAGCCTGACCTTCGTATTTGCCTGGCTCACGATGACGTCCAACCGGCCGCTCATCGATTTCATCGCACCTATACCTACGGCAGCAACCGCTGCCATCAGGGCCAGAACGACGCCGAACCCTATGATCAGTTTTGAACGGATCTTGATATTCTTGAAGCTCATTTCGTTAACCTCCTTTTCTCTATTGATCTGGTTGTTACCAGTTGTATGTATCGTCTCTCCGGGGCCCGCTCCGGATTCATCGTCTTGCCATCAGTCCAAATTGTGTTGGTCACAGGATCCCCTCCCTCGATTGGGCATTGCCTATCAGCTTCAAGGCGTCGACGATCAAGGCGACGCTTCCGTCGCCGAGGATTGTTGCCCCCGACACTGTATCGGAGTTCCTGTAAACCTTCCCTAGGTTCTTGATAACCGTCTGGTGCTCCCCTACGACGTCGTCCACCACAAAGCCTACTCTTTCGCCGCTTACGCCGGTTACGACAATTTGCTCGATGGGTGGTGATCCGCCCGGTATGCGGAATTCGTCTCTCAGTTTGATATAGGGCACGATCTCCCCACGGATGTTTGCCATGTTCCGGCCGTGGGCCTTGTTCACGTCTTCCCTGGTCAATTCCACGCACTCTTCGACTATGGAGAGAGGCAGCACGAAATGGGCGTCTGCGATGCGCACGAGGAGGCCGTCCACAATGGCGAGCGTCAGAGGCAATTGTATGGTGACCGTTGTCCCCCTTCCCGGCTCGCTTGCTATTTCGATAGAGCCGCCGAGGGCGTCGATCGTCTTCTTTACAACGTCCATGCCGACACCCCGTCCGGAAATATTCGTTACTTGTTTCGCTGTTGAGAATCCCGCGGTGAAAATAAAGTTGAATACGTCACGGTCATGAACCTCTCCCCCCGGAACGGCCAAACCCTTCTCGATCGCCTTGCTGAGTATGGCCTCCCGGTCCAGCCCCTTTCCGTCGTCCTTTATCTCGATTACGACGTGCGCGCCCGAATGCAGAGCAGAAAGATGAATAGCGCCCGTCCTCGGCTTTCCGAGGGAAGACCTCTCATCCGGCGTTTCTATCCCGTGATCGACGCAGTTCCTTATGAGATGGACGAGGGGATCGTTCAGTTTCTCGATCACCGTTTTGTCGAGCTCCGTCTCCGCGCCTTCGGTATTCATCTCTATCTCTTTGCCCAGTTCTGCCGAGAGGTCTCGGATAAGACGCTTGAACCGGGCGAAGGTGGAGCCGATGGGAAGCATGCGGATACTCAACGTGTTGTCTCTCAGTTCTGCGGTCAGGGACTCGATCTCCTCGGCTATGGAGGTGAGATCGTTGTTGGCCAAGACGGAGGCTGCCTGCGTGAGCCTCGCCTGCGCGGTAACCAGCTCCCCCACGAGGTTCACCAGGATATCGAGTTTTTCCGACGAAACCCGAAGACTCGATATGCTTTCCTCTTTTGACTGAGCCTTTTCTCTTATCTTTCTCAGATGTTGCTGCTCTACAAGGGCCGATTCGACCTTTTCCGGTGTCACGATCCCCTTCTCGACGAGCATTTGCCCGATATATTTCTTTTCCTTGAGCGCCTGCTGCACGTCTTCGTGACTCGCATCCCCACGCTCGACCAGGATCTCTCCTATTCTCTTGTAGGTAGAGCCGGGCAGGATGAGGCGGCTATCCCTCTCCACGGGCTGGATACTGATTTCAGCCTGGTCCTCCACGAAGATGAAGACATTTTTAATCGCATCTATACCCCTGTCGGTGGTCAGGACGATGTCCCACCAGAGGTAGCAGTGCTCGGCGTCAATGGCGTCAAGATCGGGAACCTGGTTAAAGTGAGCCGTCATCACGCAGTCACCCAGTTCACGGAGCTCGTCCAGCAGGGGCAGCAAGTTGGTGCCGGTAAGAAATATGCCGGGCGCTGGCTTGAAGCGTATCCGGTACGTGATGCTATCGGTTTCGTCAGGAGGGGAGGGTGAAACCCCTACGGAAGGAGAAGGTCCTACAGGGAGGCTTTCGGTCCCTTCTCTTTCCGCCGTTCCAATGTGTTTGAAGGCGGCGACGATCTCTTCCACCGCCCGGCCCGGCGGGGCTTCACCCGGGGAATCGAGCATGGATTTTATGGCATCCCTCGCTTCGAGCGTGAGGGAGATGAGTTGCTTTGAAACGAGAATCTGGCCGCTTCTCACCCTGTCGTAGACGTTCTCTATTTCGTGGGTAAAGGCAGCTATATCGTCGAAGCCGAACATGGCGCCCGAGCCTTTGATTGTGTGCATCACCCTGAAGACCTTACCGATGAGATCCGCGTCTTCGGGCGCCTCCTCAAGCTCCAGGAGGGAGCCTTCCAAATCGGACAATAACTCGTACGCCTCTTCTCGGAAGACTTCGACGTGCTTGTCGTTCATCCCAACACCTTCTTGGTAATGGCAACAAGCTGTTCTGCCTTGAAGGGCTTTACGATCCACCCCGTGGCCCCTGCCTGCTTGCCCTCGAGTTTCTTTGATTCTTGCGATTCAGTCGTGAGCATGACGATCGGAATGAACTTGTAGGAGGCATGGCTTCGCACGCTTTTTATCAGGCCTATACCGTCGAGGTTCGGCATGTTGAGATCGGTGATCACCATGTGGACCGGGCTGCCGTCCAGCTTCGACAGGGCGTCCTTTCCGTCAGCGGCCTCTACGACGTCATATCCCGCTTGCCGTAGCGTGAAACCTACCATCTGCCTGATACTCGCCGAATCATCCACGGTCATGATGCGCTTAGCCACCGAACCTCTCCTCTCTCCATAAACACGGCGTGACCTTGTCGAGCGTGCATCCGCACGGGCGGATGCATCCTGCGCGCCGCACTGTATCTGCAAAGACGGCTGACGGGGCATCGAGAAGATCCAGGACCTTATCCATTTCGGCCGATGTCTTATGAGCGGCGCAAAAGAGCTGTAAGCATGAAATATCGATGGCGGTGGCCGACGAGATGTCGATCTTGGCGCGGTCGGTGTCCTTGAGGTAGTCGATGAGTATGTTCCTCAACTGGCCGGCGTAGTCGATCAGCAGCTCGCCGGACAGGTGGAGAATCTTCTCTCTGCCATTAGTTTCGACTCGGCAATCTGCCATGGACCTTCCTCCCGTCACGTTCTCTAAAACAGCTCTACGTTACCTGAAAAATGATTTTTTTCAACCGCGCTGACACTTTGTGCTCGGTTGAAATGGGCCTGGTGTACTTTTCGCTCCTGCTGCATGGTGTAACGCCGGGCGAGCCGGGCGAGGTGCTCCGCTTCCGTGCGACCCTTCGACCCGGCGTCTATTTCCCGGCGGCCAATGATCTTCCGTAAATCCCCGATAATGCCGCCGACCATCTCGTCTGTCCTCGTATGGGCGCTCAAGCCTTTGAGGACGGTTTCTACGGCATCAGTAAGCCCCAGCGTTTCACTTTTAAGTTCATCGATAAGCGACGAGAGCCTTTCTTGCGATCCGTCAAGAGAATCCAGGAGGGATCTCATCTCGACCGTTGCGGTGCCGATTTCGCCCTCCTTGTCTTCATCTTCTCCCGGGTCGCCCAGCTCGAGCGCTGCCGCTTCGACGTCTTCGAATGTCCCTGTCGTCTCCCGTGTCTGATTGCGGGTTCTATCGGAAAGTGTTCTGATGGCTTCGGCGAGTACGCCGAGGGCGCCACCCTTTGCAGTCATACGGGCAGCCCTTATCTGGGCGTTGATCGCTATGAGATCTATTTCAGACGCTATCTCTTCAATGTCGGCAACAAAAGCCGACACCTCCCGGATGGATCCGGAAACATGACCGATCGCTCCGGCCAGCTTCGCATCGGTGTCGGCGTTCCGACTCAGTGAGCCGATCACGGTCGACAAGGATTCTTTCAGGTCGGACAAGAAAGAGGAGTCCTCCTTGCCGGCGGCACCGATCAAGTCTTCTGCCTCTTCCAGCATCGCCGATAGATGGCACGTTATCCCCTGAAGGCTGTGCGTTATCCTCGTAACGGCAGCAAACATCTCTTTCCTTGCATGGTCGAGCTGATCTATCTGGATGCCGCCCGTATCCGCCAGAACATTCAAAATTTCGCTGTTCGCTGCGGAAGTTTCACCGGCAAGCTCTTCGAACAGTTCGATCACGTGTTCAATCTGCTGCCGGATGATATCGTGGAACTGTAGGGAGGAAATCACCTCCGATATGTTCGAGGAGACCTCTTCCGACTTCGCGGCCAGACGCGCGGCCGTCCGCGCAGACAACTCCCGCTTTTCCAAGAGCGTAGAAAAACCCGCGGCCAGGCTGCCGAGCACGTCCTGCATCACGGCGTTTATCTCGTCTCTTGCAGAGATAACGTTGGGAAGCGTTTGTTTCATGGATCCGTGTAACGAAATCATTGCCTTGAGGATACCCTCCGCTTTTGAAGCGATCACTACCGAAAGTTTCTCCACGTGTTCTGAGAGCATATCGAAGCCGCCGTCGTTGTTGAGGCGTGCGTCTTCTATCCTCGTGGAAATGCCGAGCATGTGAAGGTGCCTGACGATCGTCTTGAAGGTAGACAAGGGCGTATAAGCCGTTTCGATCCGGCTGAGCATGCGAAGCAGGGATCCGGAGTAGCCTTCAAGCTTGATCCGGGCCTGGCGGAAATAATGATTTATGAGCTCCCCGACCTTCTTTAGTCTTTTTGTATCCTCTTCGAAGCCTTCGCTGGTGACCAGACCTACAACGGATGCCGCAGCCTTCGATACCGTTTCCGATTTGGAAGAAAGTGCCTGAAGACAAGCTCCTACCGAAAGGAAGTCTTCCTCGGTCGAAGCATTGAGGGCTTTCAGCCCTTTCGCGCTCGTACGGAGGAAGCAACGTACGGCCTCGATTTCCGGCCCCTGCCGGTTTTGACCAACATGATCGACACAACTGCTTATGTACATGAACAATTCATCGGATTAGGGGCGGCGGGGATTAAGGGGCAGGCGTATATGATAGCTCTAGAATTACCCTATGGGAGTTTCATAGGGCGAAGCATCTAAAGCGAGAGAAGATGCGCCTGAAGATTGATGTTTTTATGTCTCAGCCCGAGTTTTTTCCTCATGTTGTTCCGGTGACCCTCAACCGTGCCCTCGGAGACATTCAGGACTTTGGCTATCTCCTTGCTGCTCTTGCCGCTCCTGATAAGATCGGCCACCTGGATCTCGGTTCTGGTAAACCCGGAATATACCGCGCCCAGCTTGTGCAGGAAGGGCGAGACTATTTGGTCCAGGCCGGACTCTATTGTATTCACGTACGCCTCCTGGACGTCGCTCAGATGTGTTCTTTTCAGCTTTTCTATGTGGGGGAACACAAGGTTCTTCACATTTGCGTGGACCGCATTCTCAAGCGCCGACTTGTCTTCGTCCCTTTGCCGCAGTAGTACCTTCAAAGCTGCATTCGCGTCTTCGAGCTCGAAAGATTTTTTCCTGATCTCTTCTTCCCTTTTTCTCAACTCTTCTTCGGTTTTCTGTTGTTCGGTTATATCTCGGATCACGCAAAGAACATGCGGTTCATCAGCCATAGGCACGACACTGACGGAAAGGCAGCACGTCCTTATCTGCCCATCCTTTCTTCTCCACCTTATCTCAAAATCCTTGATCCTCCCGTGTGCTCTGAGTTCGGGCACCACTCTTGCCCTGTCGAGGGGATCGTAAAAGAATTTCAATTCTAGGGAGGTCTTGCCGATAATCTCTCCCCGAGCATATCCAAAAATATTCTGGAATTCATCGTTCACCTCGATGATGCGGCCTTCTTCGAGCGTCGCGATGTAGACAGCGTCAAGGCTGGTCATGAATGCTGTCCTGAACTTGTGCTCACACTCACGCAGCTTCTCTTCTGCCCGTTTATGCTCGGCGATATCCTGCTCCAGGACGAACACTTTGCCAACGGACCCATCTACCCTGTTCGAATTCTCCGGCAATCGGCTATTTTTCTCTTCGCCGTTCTTCACCATCTCTTCCTCGCTCCCTAAGCTTAGGCATGGTGCGCGACAAATGAGCCGCGATTATCGTCACACCTCGCAAATTCATATGTGCCAGCCCTTGCTGAATACGTCCCCACGGGAGTCCTCCTGGTATTTGGGAGAAGGAGGCAACTGTTGAATTAATCTCTTCTATAGAAAACTTTGGGCGATCTTCTTTATGGTTTAACTTGATGTGCAGCAATTGTTGCATAATCATGATGAGCCCAAGAAGCCCCGTTTGACATGATGCTGATAGTTTTCTCGACCTCGTGCCTCCTCTCCCATACATGTCATTTACTATTCACCCTTCTCCACCTCTGTATCTGTTGTTTACTCAGTAGACTCATTCTCACCTCCCAAGCGCGAATGCACTTCCTCAGCCTGCCTGTCAAGCACCGCCCTCACCGTGGCGAGGAGTCTTAATACCGAAACGGGCTTGTACAAAAAATCGACTGTCTCTTTCTGGACTCCCTTCTCCAGGACAGTATCACCTGTGTAGCCGCTGATGAATATACCCTTGACGCTTGGGTCAGCGCCGATGATCTCGTTGAGCACCTCCTGGCCGGTCTTGCCCGGCATCACGATGTCCGCAATGATGAGATGTATGACATCCTTATGTTCATTGAAAACCCTGATCGCTTCCTCGCCATCGGCGGCCTCGAGTACTGTATAGCCCTGGTTCAAGAGGATCGTTGTTATCATCTTCCTCACGTCAGCGTCGTCTTCAATGACAAGGATCGTTTCTTCTCCCCTGTCTATAGCAACGTTTTCGACGGTTTCGGACCGAGTTGTCATATCGGTGAGGGGAAGGTATATATTGAAGGTTGTGCCCTCACCGGGGGCACTCGTCACGGTTATGTATCCGTTGTGCTGCTTCACTATGCCATAAACGCTGGAAAGGCCGAGCCCCGTCCCCTTGCCCACCTCTTTGGTTGTGAAAAACGGTTCGAAAATCCGGGACATCGTCTCTGCACTCATACCTGTCCCCGTATCGGAGACGGAAAGCATAGCGTATCTGCCCGGTCTGCCGAACCCGTGGATTTTCGCGAACTCATCGTCCAGGGCCACATCTTGAATGCTGATGGTGAGAAGTCCGCCCTTCGGCATTGCATCCCGGGCATTGGTGGCAAGATTCATGAGCACCTGGTCTATCTGAGAGACATCGAGGAGGACAACGCAGTCATCGGCAAGGTCCAGCTTCAAACCTATATCTTCAGGAAGGAGTCTCTTCAGGAGCTTTGCGGTGCCTTGGACTATACCGCTCAGATGGTGGGGTTCGAGGTTGATCCTTTGCTTGCGGCTGAAGGCGAGGAGGCTCTGGGTGAGGTCGGCCGCCTTCTCAGCCGAGGCTACGATCTGGTCTACGTAAGGCCGGTTGCGGTCGTCTGGACCAAGGCTCATCTGGATGAGATTGCCGAGACCCATGATGACAGCCAGGATGTTGTTGAAGTCGTGGGCAACGCCTCCCGCCAGGGTGCCGATGGCCTCCATCTTCTGGGCCTGTACGAGCTGGGCCTCCAGGTTCTTGCGGTCGGTAATATTCTGGGCGCTTCCCTCGTAATAGAGTGTGTTGCCCTCCCGGTCTTTTACTGCACGCGCATTCATAGAGATCCACACCTTGTTCCTGTTTTTTGTGTAGACCTGAGTCTCGAACTTTTCCACGAAACCCTGTTGCCGGTAAAGGGCCTTGAGTCTGACGCGGTCCTTCGGGATTACGTACTGCTGTTCCTGGACATCGGTAATCGTTTCTATCATCTCTTCAGGGGAGGAATAGCCGTACATGCGGGCTAAAGCGCGATTCACGGTCAGGTAACGGCCTTCGGGGGTCGTCTGGAAGATGCCCTCTATGGCATTATTGAATATACTGTGATATTTCTCCTCGCTCCGCTCCAGCGCTTCCCCCGCTTTTCTGCGCTCGGTGATATCGTGTGCAAAGATGGTTACGGCCCTCAACTTCCTTCCTTCGTCGAAAAGGGGGCGGCAATAGTGCTCATAATACCTCCCTTCTCTCTTGTCCTCGAAATAGACCGGCTCGCCAGAGGCAATGACTTTATTGTATTGCTCTTTTCTATATTCGGCGACGTCGGGGGGGAAGCAGTCGTAAAGGCTCGTGCCGATCAATTCCTGGACGGATTTGCCCAGCCTTTCAGCACCCACAATATTTGATAAAAGCACGGTCCCCTCTCCGTCGATCACCACCATGGTCTCGTGCACGGCATTGAATAACGATCGCAATCTTTTCTCACTCTCCTGGAGGGCCTTTTCGGCTTCAACGCGCTCGGTGATGTCCCTGAGATAGGCGAGGGACGCGGGTTGCCCAAGATAGGTAACGCCTGTCACGGAGACCTCCAGATAGATCGTCTCTCCGTTCTTGCCGATCCCCCGGCATTCATAAAGCGGTGGGGCAGGCTCGTTTTTCTGCCTCTTTGCAGTGTATTCGGCCACCATTTCCCGGTCATCGGGGTGTATTTTGAGGAAACGGTCCGTGGACAGCGCCTCCTCCGGGCTTTCGTATCCGAATATATCGAGCAACCTCCGGTTGGCATAAATGAGGCCCGGCCCTCGGAAGAGCACAACGCCGTCATTCGAGCTTTCTATGGCCACACGGTAACGCTCCTCCGACTCCAGGAGTTGTGACTCGGCATGTTTGCGGGCGGTAATGTCCTGATTAGCTCCGTGATACCGGATGATGCGACCTCTGGCGTCTCTGCTCTGGTGCACGCGCACAAGAATGTGACGCACCTCGCCGTCCCTGCGGACGATGCGGTGCTCGACGTCGCTCTGGAATTCGCGCCCCCTGTGGGCTAAGCGTTGTTTTGCAACTTGCTCGAAGATGTGCACGTCATCCGGGTGGACGAACCTCCTGCAATACTCTTCCCTGGACATCCGGTAGCCGCCTTCCCGTTCGGCGCTCGTGCCGTACAGGCTGTAGAAGGGATTGTTGAAAATGAATTCATTGGTTTCCGGATCGACCTCCCAGTAAGCTATACGGGCAAGGTCCATAGCGTCCGACAGTTTCAGCTGAGTTGCGTGCAGTGCGTCCTCCGCCCGCTTGAGCTCGGTGATGTCGTTTCCGACGCATAGTATCTCAACCGGCTTGCCGTTGCCGTCATAAATCGCTTTATTTGTCCACGCGATCCATACCCGTTCGCCGTTGTGCAGCATGTTCTCGTTCACGTTGTTCGCGTGGGCATCGGGGTTTATAGCGATATCAACGATGAGTTGCTTGAGGTCCCGCCCCGTGGATTCGTATGGAGGCACTATTGTGCCGACCACGTTCTTTCCAAGTATCTCCTCTTTGCGGTAGCCGAAAAAGCGCTGAGCGAATTCGTTGAAGAAGTTGATTCTGCCCGACATGTCCATTGTTAGCATGATGCTATTTGCGTTCTCCACTAACTCTCGGTACCTCTGCTCGCTTTTCTTGCACATCTCCAGCACCGCCTCCGCCCTCTTGCCGTCGATCACGTCTCTCTGCACCGTGTACATAATGCCTTTCCCCCGAATGGGTATCACCGTCAGGGAACCTACATCCTTCCCCGTACGCCATCTTTATAAGGTTTTCCTCTTTGTCATCGCAAAGGCTGAGGCGGGGAGAGGCTGAGATCTGTCTAAGGGAATGCCCTATACGTGTCCATAATTGAGTTGTATACAGTATATGAAAAAAACCGAGGAGTAGTAAATGCCGAATGTATACGGAGTTATTACGTAGTCGATCTAGGTATTACAGGGCATGTCGAAGACCCTGCAGATCGGCGTCAAGTCACTTAGCGCACAATCGGCCTGCGTACTACAATGACCTGAGAAAAACCTGCAGATTGGCCTGTTTGTTGGACAGGCCGAGTTTTCTTCTGATGTTGTTTTTGTGGGTATCCACCGTCCGCTTCGAAAGGCCCAGAAGCATCGAGATCTCCTTGCTCGTCTTCCCTATTCTGGTCATGTCGGCAATCTGAACCTCCATAGGCGTCAAGGTCGCGTATCCTGCCGCTATCTTTTGAAGAAAAGGGGAAAAGATATCGTTTAGATTCGACTCGACGGCGTCAAGGAGGCCTTTCTGGGCTTCGCTGAGATGTCGGGCTTTCAACCTCTGCACGTAAGGGATCACCCTTTCCTTGAAGTTTGCCAGGATGGCGTCTTCAAGGGCCTTCCTGTCCTCCTCCCGCTGACTAAGCAGCACTTTCAAAGCCGTATTGGCTTCCTGGAGGCTGGAGGACTTGACCTCCAGCTCTTTTTCACGTCTCTTCAGGGCTTCTTCCATAGCCTTGCGCTCGGTGATGTCGAAACCGGTCCAGAGGCGGTACTGCTCGCCGGCCAGCTCTATGGGCAGCGCAAAAAGAAGGAAGTCCACCGCCTCGCCCGATTTTGTTCGCAGGACCGCCTCGTAGTTGCGCACCTCTCGCCCCTCTCGGAGCATCTTCATCAATCTTTGTCGTGACCGGGGATCGACCCAGAGACCCAGATCGAGAGTCGTCCTGCCGACGACTTCCGAACGGTCGTAGCCGAACTTTTCCAGCCACCTGTCGTTTACATCGAGAAACCGGTCATTGGACACGTGAAGAATAGCATGCATTGAGGGACTGAAGCGGAAGATCTTTGAAAAGCGTTCTTCGCTTCCGCGGAGCGACGCCTCGATGCGCTTGCGCTCGACGACCTCCCTTCTCAACTCTGCATTTGCCTCGGAGAGCTTCCTCGTCCGTTCAGCGATCCGCTTCTCAAGCTGCCCGTTGAGCCTCTTCATTTCGGACCAGGCCTGTTTCATCTCCAGGCTTTCGACGAATTCCCACGTACCGCGCCGTCTGGCGATCGCAAAGTCGTGGGTGCGTGCCACGTCGAAGAGCTCTGCGGCCTGGATCAGGGCAAGAGGATAGGTGCACAGCATGATTATCCGTTGACCCCGGATCAGGTCGCAAAGCTTTTCCTCATATGCTGCAAAGGCTTCCCATTCTTCTCGTGTCAGCCATGCTTCGTTCGCGTTCGCCCTCATTCCTTCATAGCCTTTGGCCAAGGCGCGGGCCAGTTTCTCCTCCCAGATGTTAATTATCCGCGGATCGAATGTACCGTCTCTGAAATACCATTCAGTCTGAGGGACGATCTCCAGGTCCCCCGCTGCCAGGCGACGGGCGACATCGGGGATGGACCTTTCCAGGGCCCGTTTCGTCTCTTTTTCGCTATGGGGCGGGAAGACTATCCACACGCAGAATTCGTTGTTCTCCAGGCCCGCCTTGAAGTAAGGAACGAGAATGTCGAACAGATCCTCTTTCGTCTCGTAAAATTGGCAGAAGTGCGCCCCCCAGGGAATGTCACCTATTATCTCGATACCAGATTTCCGCAATTCTTTCGTCATTGCCGACCCATACTTGTATAATTAATATATTCTTTTTTGCTCTAAAAGCTATACAAAAGGTAGTTCTCTATCTCACCTTCCCCAAAAGACGCTGCTTCGCCCTTGTTTCTTCGTACCATCGGACGTGGCCTGACTATCGGTCAAGGACCCGTGGTTAGTCTCCACAGCATGGGTACACACAAAAGGGGCCACGAGATGCGCGTGACGGGAGAATAGGTCTTCACCGGCTTCGCCCCGGAGATAGCCCCAACCGCAGGAGAACGTTCTGGATCATTACAGCAATTAGCCGAATGAGAGACCGACCGAGAATGATGGGGACAGAGCAAAGATTACCTGTCGGAACCTTCGCTCTCCACAACCAGTAGAGTTTCAAGACCTTCAGGAAGGAGCCCGCGGCATGAAAACAGGGGACAAATTGCCGATTTGCGCCTTCCGCAAGCCTCTATTCCCCACCCTCGCCCAAAAGCCTGAGCATCCCGGCTATGCTGGAAGTGGGTAACGAGCAGGCGTTATTGGAGCAGACATATGCAAGCGCCGTATCCTCCTCCGGCTTGTAGGACTTCGCAAAAGGGGCCAGCCCCTCCAGGGCCGGTGTTTGCGCGTGCTTATCATCAGGTCTGACAAGGACCACCGTTTCAGGTATGAAACTGGATCTGAGGGCCGCGACCATAGCCTGCATGTCCCGGGAGCCCGGCACACCGGCCAAGACTACTTCATGTGACGGTCCCAAGGCAAGGCTCAGGGCGCAGAGTAGCTGGGTAAAGCCGGCAGGGAACCGGGCCACTTTGCCGGACAGGGCCCGGCCGAGGCTTGCCGCCTTGTTCTCCAGGTCCGCATCGCCGGTCATCCGTGCCAGCCGGAGGAGGTTGAGCATGGAGACCGAGTTCCCAGACGGCACGGCGCCGTCATAGGCGTCCTTCTGGCGGACGAGAAGCTGCTCTCCGTCATCGGGCGTGAAGTAGAAACCTCCCCCTTCCTCGTCCCAGAAATGCGCCACTTGATCCCGGTTGAGCCGGAGGGCTTCCGCGAGGAACCGGGTATCAAACGTGGCCTCGTAAAGCTCGATAAGCCCCCAGATGAGAAAAGCGTAATCGTCCAGGTTTGCTGTTATCGATGCTTCCCCGTCCCGCCAGCGGTGGAGAAGACGTCCGTCCTGCCCGCGCATCCGCTCCATTATGAAGGCGAGGGCCTTCATCGCCGCCTTTGTATAATGCGTTTCCCCGAGCACCTGGGCGCCCCGCGCAAGGGCGGCTATCATAAGCCCGTTCCAATCCGTCAGCACCTTGTCGTCCTTATAGGGACGCACCTTTTTCTCGCGAACGGCGAAGAGGAGGCGCCTGGCGCTCTCCAGCTCCGCGCGCGGTCCCGGCCCCTCTTGCAGGTGCAGTATGTTACTTCCCGCGTCGCCATGCCCCTGGGTATCCCAGTTTCCGTCCTTCCGGATGTTAAAGTGCCGTATCACCAAATCCGCGGTCGGGGCGTCGAGGGCAGCGCGGATCTCCGGCTCCGACCAGACGTAGAACCTGCCCTCCACCCCCTCGCTGTCTGCGTCTTCCGCCGAGTAAAAGGGGCCGTCCGGCGCGGTCATGTCTCTCAGCACATAGATGAATATCTCCCTGGCCGTATCGGCATACGCGGCTTCGCGGGTCGCCTGAAACGCCTCAAGGTAGGCCAGGGCGAGCAGGGCCTGGTCGTAGAGCATCTTCTCGAAATGCGGCACGAGCCAGGCCCGGTCCGTGGAATACCGGTGAAACCCGAATCCCACCTGATCGTAAATGCCTCCCCGCCGCATGGCTTTAAGGGTTTTTTCCACCATGTCCAGGGCATGGCCGTCGCGAGTCCGTTTCCAGTACCGGAGGAGAAAGCTCAGGTTGTGCGGCGTGGGGAATTTCGGAGCGTCGCCGAAGCCGCCGTTTGCCTGGTCGAAACGGCCGGAGAAGTAGTTGAAGGCATCCTGCAGCGTCTCGGCGAAAAGGCCCGTCGTCGCTTGCGGTTCCACAAGGCGGCGTAGCTGCTCCACTTGCCGTTGTCCCGCGGACAGCAGCTCTTCCCGGCGGGTTTTCCAGAGTGCTTTCACCCGCGGTACGATATCTACGAGACCCGCCCGGCCGTACGCGCTTTCTTTGGAGATATATGTCGCCGCATAGAAAGGGGTCCTGTCGGGCGCCATCAGTATGGTCAAGGGCCACCCCCCGCTACCGGTAGCCATCTGGCATATAGCCATGTAGATGTTGTCTATGTCGGGCCGCTCTTCCCGGTCAACCTTGATACAGATGAAGGTCTCGTTAAGGAGGGCCGCGACTTCAGGGTCCTCGAAGGACTCGCGCTCCATCACGTGGCACCAGTGGCAGGTAGAATAGCCTATGGATAGAAAGATCGGCTTATCTTCCCTGGCCGCTGCCTCGAAGGCGGTCTCCCCCCAGGGATGCCAATCCACAGGGTTCCCCGCGTGCTGGAGGAGGTACGGGCTCTTCTCGTGTTGGAGCCTGTTTCGATGGACCTTGTCCGAACCGAGGTTTGATGAGTTCATTCAGGACCTCAGCATTTCTCCCTTTCTTCCTGCGAATCGACCTTCTTGAACAAGAAACCTTCTGCCGGCACACGGAGTATCTTGCCGGAATCATATGGTGGACAGATGGCGGACAAAACGACGCTTCTAACGGACCTGCGAATGAACAAGTCACTGAATCATTGGTGCCGAAGACGGGAATCGAACCCGTACGGGGTTTAAGCCCCACCGGATTTTGAGTCCGGCGCGTCTGCCTGTTCCACCACTTCGGCCTGCCTTATTTTACGGGGTTTTTCGATCTGTGTCAAACCTACACCGCCCTGGGTTGTGACGAATTTGTGAGACGGTCCGAGACCTCGACGCTCGATCAACGGTCAACTACCTGTCGCGGGCGTTCCTGTTGCCGATTGAAAATTGAAGATCGCCGTCGCTGACAGGGTTCTCTTTCACCCACTTCCAGCGCTTCTTTGCTGTTGCGGCGCTTCCACTGGAGCGCATGGAAGCGCCGCTTCTTCCTTCTCCCGCTATTTTTTCTTTGTTGTCGCGGCCGGCTTCGCGGTGGTCGCCGTGCCTGAGGACTTCTGGACCGGCGCCCCTTGCACCGTGGGCGGAGGCGGCGGAAGATTGACGGGGATTTTGGCCGTGCTTAGCTCGTTCCCCTGGCCTGTGGCCGGCCTGCTGTTGTCGAATATCTGGCCCGCCGTAGAGGTCTGCTGGGCCAAAAGGCTGCCTGCGGCGGAGAACAGAAAAAACAATGCGAGACCTGTGACACCACTGATACGCTTCATGATTCCTCCTTTGTTTCCGATATTGGAATGCTCCATCTTACGTCCGGTTAATGCTCCTTTATTCCCTGGCCGGGCACATAGTGAGGTGACCCGCCCTGCCCGCGAGGATCCGCGCCAAGGTTGACCGAATCCTTCCGAACAGAGTTTATCAGGATATTCAGACATACCCCTTTTCTGCCATCCTGCCGAATCTTATGTCTCACACGCAACAATCGCCTTCCGGCCTTGGCAATCTCCCCGAGTCTAGTAAACCTCCTGAAGCTTTTCAAGAACATTGAGAATGGTGCCCACGATCTCTTCCGGCCTTCCATCCATAGGGTCGATTGTGACCATCGGGGTGAGGCCCGCGGGCGAGAGAATAGCGATATTATACCGGCTCCCGGCATCCAAATCCTCGAAGTATTCCGGCATTGAATCGGAGTAGACCATCAGGGCGATATAGTAATGATGAAGAAGATCACGGAGCTTTTCATTCAAAGACATGGCTCGCAGCACACCCTTTAAAAAGGGTGCGATGATGGGGTCGGGATTAGCCACGAACAGAAGAACGGGACGGTCCCGTTCCTCGATCATCCTGATCGTGTCATCGTTCCACTCGTGCCAGAGGATGCCGTTTTTCGGGAATTCGGGCCGGACGGTGAGGGAGGATGTCATTTGGTGCTACCGGTGCAGACGAGTGGTATGCTCATAAAATCATTAAATTCTTTCTGACGCATTGCATTCATTGCTCCGGGACATGTCTTTTGAGGAAAAGCCTGTTCCCAATAATACTCGTTGACTTTCATCATAGGAGCAAGTTGAAAGAGAGACTTCGGGCACTTACCAGCGGGACTTCGTGTAATTGAAGTCTTTCAGCGTACGCCGTTCGATCTTCGCACCGAGCACCTGCTCGATCTTCCCAATCAATTGCTCGTCCTCACTAGTGATGAAGGTGAAAGCATCACCTGTCCTGGCGGCGCGACCCGTGCGGCCGATGCGGTGGGTGTATGCGTCCGTCGTATCGGGCATGTCGTAGTTTATGACGTGGGACACGCTCAGCACATCGATGCCCCGGGCAGCGATGTCGGTAGCCACCATGACCTGATACGAGCCATCCCGGAAGCCGTCGAGGGCAGCCTGCCGCTTGTTCTGTGACAAGTTCCCCTGGAGCGAGGCAGCCTTGTATCCGGCGTTCTGCAACTGCTCACCGACGTGCCTTGCCCGATGTTTGGTGCGGGTAAAGATGAGGACGGATTCGGCGTCGGTCTGCTTCAGGAGACCCATGAGGAGTTTTGTCTTCAGATGCTGCTCGATCGGATAAAGCGCGTGAGACACGGTGGCAAGTGGGGTGGTGTATCCAACTTCCACCCTGACCGGGTCACGTAGTACTTCCCCTATCAGCCTGCGGATATCGTCGGGCATGGTTGCGGAGAACATCAGTGTCTGCCGTTTTGGCGGTAATTGTTTGATGATCCGCCGGACATCGGGGAGGAAACCCATGTCGAACATCCGGTCTGCCTCGTCGATGACCAGGATTTCCAGATTCGCGAGGTTGATCGTCTTCTGCGTGAGATGATCGAGCAAGCGGCCGGGGCAGGCAACGACGATGTCCACGCCGGCCCGGAGCTTCTGAATCTGAGGGTTTACCCCCACACCGCCATAGACCACGCAGCTCGTGAGCCGCGTATGCGTAGCGAGCTTGTTGATTGATACGTGGATCTGCTCGGCCAGTTCACGTGTTGGAGCAATGATGAGGGAGCGGACGCTGCCGCGCGGACCCGGAAGCAGACGCTGCAAGACCGGGAGCACGAATGCGGCAGTCTTGCCCGTTCCGGTTTGGGCAAGGCCAATGACGTCCCTGCCTTCGAGCGCCTTCGGGATCGCCTGCGCCTGGATGGGAGTTGGGGTCTGGTAGCCAAGCGCCCTGACGCTGTCGGCTATTTTCGGGTGAAGCCTTATTGAATCGAAACTCATAACACCTCTTTGCAATATGGGTAGCCGAGACGCAACGCGACGGACGACCATGCGTTGTCGCGCTTTTCGGTTTCCCTGGAATTGTCGGGGAAGCCCCCGTTTCTTTTTGCGGGCCTTCCTCTGGTAATCGATGCGCTGTTTGCAATAACCGGAACGGAAGACCTTTGCGGCCCGAAGGGACGCAGGAGGAGGGTTAGAGCAAAGAGGCCCCCGGGTTGGGGGCCGTCCTTTTTCTTCTGGATGCTCAGGCGCTTACGACATTTATAGCCCTGAAGCCCTTTGGCGTCTTCTCGACGTCAAAGGTGACCGCCTGACCCTCGGACAGGGACTTGAAGCCGCTGCCGTTTATCGAGGTGTGGTGGACAAAAACGTCTTCGCCGTCTTCCCGGGCGATGAAGCCAAAGCCCTTGGACTCGTTGAACCATTTTACCGTTCCCTTTGCCATGATGGATTACCTCCTTTCCTAGAATGAAAGGTTACGAAACGCAATAAAAAAAGCCGCAAAGCTCAGTAGTCTTCGCGGCCTTCAGTACGCAAAAACGTAAACTTATAGTGTAGTATATCACGGGGACCGGACAAAGTCAAGCGCAAAAGCGCAAAAAACGGCGGCACCCGCGGCGGGTGATTCATCCACGGGAAATTCCTTCGTCTTCGCGGATATAGCTCTACCGCGACCGGGACGGCTAGGAGACGGGGTGTTTCTTGACGACCCGTTTATGAGCCCCCAACACCCCTACTCTCATCCCGAGTTTGGCGACCAGCCTGGTGAGACGCCCAACTGCGACATGCTGGACATCGTTATCCGCCATTTCTGTCAGCCTTCTCAGAAGTTCGGCCGCTTCGTCAAGCTTGGTCTTTGACCGGGGCATTGTCTTGCCTTCAACAAGCCCATCGATCTCCACGGCAAGAGATTCGATGTTCTGCCTTACCTTTATAAACTCCTCTACATTGCTCATATTTCATCCTTTGCTACCTGTCGTCAGGCCGTCTTCTCCAGCCTCATCCGCACGGCAACGATAAGTTGTTCGAGACATCTCTCGTTCAGTTGCACCAGGAAGTCCAAATCGGCGCCCGAATCGAGCACCTTCGTGAGGATGCCGACGAGTTTCTGCCTTGCGGGGATCCCGCCCTGCGACCCGGCGTCTTGCTCTGTCACGGTTTTTTGAGCCTATCCCTTCTTCCGCACGTTTCCTGCAGCCGGTCCTTTTTGCCCCTTCACAATGTCGAACTCAACCCTGTCGCCCTCCGACAACGACTTGAAGCCCGAACCCTGAATGGCGCTGTGATGGACAAAAACATCCGCGCCGCCGTCCTGAGTGATAAACCCGAAGCCCTTTGCATCGTTGAACCACTTCACTACCCCTTCCGCCATATGCCTGACTCCTTTCCTTTTATTGGAATGCGGCGTCAATTCTCAACCGCATCCGGGACCGGTTCTATCCTGGCCCCGATCTCACTTCATCTCGGCAACCTTTGTTTTTGCTTCTTTGAGCAATTCAATAGCCTGATCTATTTGACCCTCGGATAGCGAAATGCCCGCGGGCGTAGCCACCATTTCCCCACCGTCGCTCGTATGATGGACGCGTACATCGATCATTCTCGTCTTCTTCACGTCCCGTATCGTCACCAGTATCTTTTCTCTCGCCCTTACATCGATCTTTCCGATAAGCATGAATCCTCCTCTTGCTTCGGGCAAAGCATGCCCTGATTGCACGAACTACCGCTCGACTGCAAAGACCTTACGGAAATGAAAACCGTATACATGGTAGGCCATTGCCATGGGAAGCAGCCGCGGACGCCTCATAAGGGACCACAGAAGGAGCTTCCAGTAATATACGCGGGCGTTGTCCATGATGCCCAATATAAGGAGCGTCTTGAAGGGGGCGTCCAGGTAACGAAAATTGTAACTGATCGACCGGAAGTGAAAACGCCATTGCCTCTTCTCAAGAGGCTTATATTCTCTCAGAAATGCGATAACCCGTTCGTAGTAGGTCCGGGGCGAATAGATGGCGTGGACGATTCGTTTGTATCCTTCGAAGAGCTTCTCGTAGCCCATCACGGGAACGACATTTGTGCTGAAGTCGGTGTTGTCGCCCGTGGGCTCCCTGCTCAGCCTCCCCTCTTTCTTCAGCCGATGATAGAGCCTGCTGCCTCCAGGCGCATTGAGCATGCCCACCATGGCCGTAATGATCCTGCTTTCCTGAACGAATCTGATCTGCCTGTCGAATATGTCGGGGGTATCGTTATCGAATCCCACGATGAATCCCGCGCGGACGCGCAGGCCAATCTGCTGGATCCGTTTCACGCTGTCGATCAGATTACGACGCATGTTCTGAAGCTTGCTGCACTCTTCGAGAGAACGAGCGTCAGGTGTTTCGATGCCGACGAATACGGATTCAAAGCCCGCCCGGATCATCTGCCTCATGAGGTCTTCGTCATCCGCGAGATTGATCGATGCCTCCGTCGAAAAGTCAAAAGGATACCTCTTCCTTTTCATCCACTCGATCATGGCGGGGAGGATCTCGTCCTTCAGTCTCTTTTTGCTCCCGATGAAATTGTCGTCGACGAAGAAGACACCGCCCCTCCAGCCGGCATCGTAGAGCGCATCCAGTTCTCCAACTATCTGATCGGCGCTTTTTGTCCTCGTGGTGTTGCCGTAAAGGGTCGTAATGTCGCAAAACTCGCAGCTAAAAGGGCAACCCCGGGAATATTGCAGGTTCATGGAGTAATACCTTCTCATCTTGATGAGACCCCAGAGCGGAACGGGCGTGGAGCCCAAGTGAGGAAAGGCGCCGGAGCGGTAGACCCTCTCGGCCTTTTCCAGCGCCAGATCGCCGAGAAACTTTGGAAGGGTCGCCTCCGCTTCATCGAGGACCAGATGGTCCACCTCGGGAAAGTCATCCGGGGCGGCCGTAAAGAGCGGTCCGCCGCCGACGGTCCTTCGGTGCGCCGCCATGCATCGGGCGATTACCTCTTTCGCCGATTGCCGCTGTACTGCCATGCCTCCGATAAACACGTAATCCGCCCACGTCAGGTCACTCTCCCTTAGATCGTCGATGTTCATGTCGACGAGGCGCTTTTCCCACTCTGCCGGGAGCATTGCAGCGACCGTGAGCAGCCCCAACGGTGGATGGAGTGCCTTTTTCGCAATGAATCTCAAGGCGTGTGTGAAGCTCCAGAAGGTATCCGGACACTTGGGATAGACTAAGAGAATATTCATTTCTCCCCTTTCATAAGGACACTATGCCGCAACCTTCGGGAGATAGGAATGTCTCCGTTCATCCTGAGGAGCCTCTCTGCGAGAAGCAATCCCGAGATATCCGCTTACTCATTCTTTCTCCCTTTTCTCGTATACAGGGTTGGTTGGCCCTTCCGCACGACATATAGCGCATTTCGCTGCAATGACTGGTAGAAATCGATCGAGCTTGTCTCGATCACTTTTGTCTCGTAAAGTTCATATAATCCTTCTTTCATCGCATCGAGTCGGATGGCACAGTGAATCACGACAAAGGTCCCTCTCGCCCCGGCATTAATCTTCGGTAGGTCGGACTCTCTCACGTTACAAATGTATGCGCCCTCGTCGGTCCCCAATTGTACAGCCACCATTCTGGCTTGGGAAGTGTGCTCGATCATGAGTCTCCTAAAAGAGGGATCACGCAGGATCCCGTCTGCAACAATCTGCCGGCGCCAGAAAACCACGCATTAGGGGGGTACGATGACACCCATCTGAAAGAAAGGAGTACAGTGGAACAGCCGAGGATAGGACGGGTCGTACCCTGCGACCCTTAGTTTCGAAACGATGCCCGGTATGCCTAAGAATGGCCCAATCGGAAGACCGGGGCGATTCAGGAAAGTTCCGTTTCCCGCCGGTGTTGGCCTGTCGGCGGCCAAAGACTCAGTTTACCACTACCGCAAGCATTAAGCAAGTCGCTCTTACATTCGCTCTTACGTTCCTTGACACCCGTGCGCCTTTTTGTTATCAAATAGGCATACGCGCAACGCCGGTCGTCGAAGAGGGTGTGAGAAGTGGCGCCAAAACTTGTCTATGATCCTGCGTCCGGACCGATGGCTTACGCCTGCGGCGTGTCGGGGTCGGGCACAAATTACGAGAGGATATACGAGCGGGACCCGGAAAGGCGCCACGTCGTCTTCACGAATGCTCCGGGCTGCGCAGGCGCGGTGAATGCGCGAAAGCACGGCGCAACCGTCGTCTCCTTCGATTCCGGGATATACTTCCGCCAAATGTGGGGGCTTGAGAAGGTCCCGCGATACGGCGTAGAGAGAAACGCCTATGATATGGCGATCATGACCCTCGTCGAGCAGACTCTGGGCGGCCCGCCGGACTTGATCTGCCTGGCCGGATACGACCTCTGGATAGGCGATTGGATGCCGGGAAGGTACTTTCCCAGGATACTGAACGTCCATCCCGGCGACGCGCGGAAATACACGGGGCTTGGCTGGAGGCCAACGGCCAAGGCGGTCCTGGCCGGGGAGACGGCTGTGAGATCGACCGTCTTCTTCGTCGATGAGAGCGACGACGGCGGACCGATATTAATCCAGTCTGCGTCCCTGCCGCTTTCCCGGTGGGACGGCGAGCTGCGCGATATAAGGAGGTTTATCGAGCGTACCGGCGTGGAAAGCCTCGAAGCGTTCCGGGCGGCTGCGCAAAGGGAGAGGGGCGACCTATACGCCTCGCTCAAAGATATCTGCACCCGCATCCAGGTGGCGCTCAGAGAGGAAGGGGACTGGCAAATCTATCCCTTTGCAGTCCACGACCTGATCGCAAAAGGCAGGGTCGCCCTCGACGGCAGGACGGTCTACATCGACGGCGTGCAGATGCCTGAAGAAGGCTGGCAGGTCGATAAATACGGGTTCGCGGAAAGCATACGATAGAAAGCCGCCTATCCAGCAAGCGCCTCGTTATTTCACCTGTTCGCACCACGCCCGCGCATTCTGAAACATTTTGAGCCACGGAGAGGCTTTCAGCTTCCGGTCCATGTCGCGGGGCATCCAGGCCCACTGCCACTTGAGGAAGGTCCGCTCCGGGTGGGGCATCATCGCAAGGTGGCGGCCGTCTTCGGTGCACAGTCCCGTAATCCCGTAAGGCGAGCCGTTAGGGTTGAACGGGTAGCTTTGCGAAACCTCCCCATCGACCCTGCCCTCGTCGTCGATGAAGACGACGGAGACGAGCTTCTTCCGCCTTACCTCATTCAGAAGCGACGCATCGGGGAAGTGGAGCCTCCCCTCGCCGTGGGCCACCCAGGCCCCGAGGGCCGAGCCTGCCATCTCTTTGAACATGATAGCAGTGCTTTCCTCGATCCTGACGGTCACCCAACGCGACTCGAAGCGCCCCGACACATTGCGGATGAAGCGAGGCTGCCTGTCGTCGGGGATCCCCAGCCACGGCACCCATCCGAGGAGGGCGAAAAGCTGGCACCCGTTGCAGACGCCCAGCGAGAATGTGTCCGGCCGGTTGTAGAAGTCCTCGAACATCCGCCGCAGCTTTTCGTTGTAGCGTATCGTTGCGGCCCAGCCTTTTGCGCTCTCCGGCACGTCGGCGTAAGAGAACCCACCGACCGCCACCAACCCCCTGGAGCCCTCAAGGCTTATCCGCCCGGCGATAAGGTCCGTCATCGAGACGTCCCACGGCTCGAACCCCCCTTGGTAAAAGGCCGATGTCATCTCCCTGTCGCCGTTGCTCCCCTCTTCCCTGAGGATGGCTACCTTCGGCTTATCTTTCGCCTTCAGGAGACGGGCGGGCGCCGGCGCGGGCTTGAAGGCGACCTTGTAATGCGGGCCTTCGCGGTCGTATATATTCTTTCTTTCAAGCTCGGCGCAGTCGGGGTTCATCTGGAGCCGCTCTATCCGGCAAGACGTATCTTCCCACCACTGCCTGAGAACGGCGGTGTCGGAACGTAGGACAACGCCGCCGCTGTAAGTGACGGTGATTTTCTTCTCTTGTGTAGTCTCCCCTATTACCGATGCATGGACGCCGAAGGAACGGAGTATCTCGGCGACGCGCTGCACGTCGCCTGCCCTGCACTCTATGACCGCCCCCAGTTCCTCGGCGAAGAGCCTCTCCAGGGCGCCTTGCGGCCCGACCATTTGGATGCTCAGGCCGCAGTTCCCTGCAAAGGCCATTTCCAGCAGGGTCGTGATGAGACCGCCGTCGCTTATGTCGTGGCCGGCAAGGACCAGGTCTTCCGCGATGAGCTTCTGGACCGCCTCGAAGGCCGATTTGAGCGCCTGGGGGTCGTCCGCGTCGGGACATTCATTCCCCATCTGCTTATAGACCTGCGCCAGGCTGGAAGCCCCCAGCCTGCACCTGCCCCCCGATATGTCGATGAGAACGAGCCGGCTCTCCCCCGGCGCCTTGATGTCGGGCGTCACGACCTTCGTGATGTCGGGGACGGTCGCGTATGCGGAAACAACCAGTTGGCGCGGCGATTTAACGATCTCATCCCCGACCATCGTCGCCATCGAGAGGCTGTCTTTTCCCCCATCGACTGCGATACCCAGGCCGACCATCAAATCGCGCATGGCGCGCGCCGCGTCGTAAAGGGCGGCCCCTTCTCCGGGCAGCTTCGGCGCCCACATCCAGTTGGCCGAGCACTTGACGTCTTGCAGGCCGCCTATTTTGGCCCACATGATGTTGGTGAGGGCCTCACCCACCGCCATCCGTGCGCCTGCCTTCGCGTCCACCAGCATCTTGATCGGCTGCTCGCCGATGGACGTGGCCGCCCCTGTCAGGCCGAAATGGCTCTGGGCGAGGACTGCGCAGTCGGCGACGGTCAACTGGAGGGGGCCGCAGCATTGCTGCCGTGCGATGAGGCCGGTGACGCTCCGGTCTACCTTGCTCGTTAGGAACCTCTTGGAGCCGACCGCGAGGTCGCGGAGCACCCGTGAGAGGCCCTGCTCAACGGAGAGATCGCCGGGCAACAGCAAGGGCGCGAGGGATGATGCAAGCCTCTCATCCTTGAAAGTCTTCTGCGGCATGTTGCCCAGGACCTTGGAAAGGTTGAGGTTTACGGGCGTGGAGCCGTCCCTCTCGTCGTGGACGACGAAGCGGCCGTCCCCCGTGACCTCACCGAGAATCTCGCAATTGACCTTTTCCCTTTCGCAAAGGGCCTGGAAATCGGCGATCCTTTCAGGCCCGATGAGGAAGCCGCACCGCTCCTGGTATTCGGCTATCCATATCTTGAGCACCGAAAGGGTGGGGTCCCCCAGAGTGATGCGCCGCAGCTCTATCCTGCCGCCCGATTTCTCGACAAGCTCCTTGAGGACGTTCGCCGGGCCGCCCGCCCCCTGGTCGTGGATGCTCACGATGGGGTTGTTCTCTCCCATCTCGATGCAGGCTCTGATGACGCGGTTCATCTTCTGCTCCATCTCCGCGTCGCCCCTCTGGACCGCGTTGAAATCAAGCTCCGCCTCGTTCTCCCCCTGGAGCTTGCTGGAGGCCGAGCCTCCGCCGACGCCGATGCCGTAAGCAGGGCCGCCTATCTGGACGATGAGCATCCCTTTCCGGGCCTCGTCCTTCTCGATGTGGCTGCCGTCGATCTGCCCCAGGCCGCCGGTGAACATCACTTTTTTGACCCATCCCCAGCGCTCGCCGCCGGGGAGCTTCTGGTCGAAGGAGCGCGTAAAGCCTGCCACGACCGGCTCTCCGAACTTGTTGCCGTAGTCACTCGCGCCGTTGCTTGCCTCTATCTCCATATCGAGGGAAGGGGCGAGGTTGGACGGGTAGGCCAGGCCCGCATCTTCCCAGGGGAGGTCGTATCCGGGGATGAGGAGGTTGCCCGTGCAGTACCCGGCAGTCCCGGCGACCACCAGGCCGCCTTTGCCCGTCGCCTGGACATCGCGGATCCGGCCGCCTGTGCCCGTCTCCGCGCCTGGGAACGGCGCAACCCCGGTGGGGAAATTGTGGGTCTCCGCCGTGAAGATGATATGGTAAGTCACCTTCTTCTTTCGGAAGGGCGACGGCTTGCCCGGCTGTGCGGGCAGGATCGTCCAGCAGTTGTAACCCCCGATGCCGCTTGAGTTGTCCTTGAAGGCGATTATGCTGTTCGACGGGTTGGCCCTGAGGGTCGATTTGACTATCTCCATGAGCGTTTCGGGCATGGCAGCGCCGTCGATGACCTGCTTGCCCTTGAAGTAGCCGTGGCGCGAGTGCTCGCTGTTTGCGTTGTCCAGGTCCCTTACCTCGACTATGGTGGGGTTCCGCCCCTCTTCCTTTACAAAATAGTTGTAATAGAGGCCCTTGTCCCAGTCGTCCATGGCAAGGCCCGGCACTTCCAGGAAGGCATCGACGCCTTTTTCCTTTAAAGGCACCTCGAAGACAGGCTCCGGCTCCGCGCCGGTCTCGAAGGTCCGCAGCGGCTCGTCGTAGGGGCACTCCGTCATCCTGTCGTGGTGCTCCCTGACGAAGCCGTTCCTATTGATGCCGGGGGCGATGGCGTACCGCCTGGAGCGCTCTATGCGGGACACCTTTTCCAGGCCGATGGTCTGGCAGATGGCGACGATATTCGTCGAATAGGCCGTAGCGAAGTTCATCCTCGGGCCGAGCTCGACTATGCGGTCCCCGCCGCCGGCGCGGGCCGGCTCCATCGATATGGTCTGGGCTATGAAGCCGTCGGCCAGCAGTTGCTTGAGGATCGAAAGCTCCCTCGCATCGAGCGCTTCAGATGCCTCCACGTTGAAGCAGTATTCCAGGTCCTTGCCTTTTTGCAGAAAAAAGTGCAGCATGGTCCCCAACCTTTCATCCTGTCGTCACGGGGTCGGTCCGTCCGGCATCGGCATGTTCTTGCCCATGCCCGCGCACGCAGCCGACTGTCGCAATAATATTGCAGCGGGCACTTCGGTTCCGAAGACAATATAGCCGAGCTGACGTATGCGCATGGCAGGCAGCGATAACGTCAGATTACATCGTTACCGGAGTCTGTGTCAACAAGGCCCAAAACCCGCGACGGCCATAGTATTTTCGGCTGGCGGCGGGGTGGTTTGTCGCGAAGGTTGCTGCCGGGTTAGGCTTTGCCGATGTCTTTCCCCAATATGCTCCAGAAGATTTCCTCCATCTCGGAGGTCATTTGGGGCGTGCCTTCGATACCGGCTGCCTTGACGCGGAGGTCGTACGCCTTTTCGAGCTCCGGCAGGAGACCTTTGACTGCCGGGGAATCGTCCACCTTCCGGCCGATCAGCCTGCGCTGCTCCAGGGCCTTTTCAAAGTCTTCCCTGTCAACGGGGATGTCGTAGAGCAGGTTGAGCACCTCCATCAGCCTGACCTTCCCCAGGTAGTCTTCCTCTAAGGCCACGTACTGGGGCAGGGAGACGATGAAGACGACCGTATCGATCCCTGCCTCCGCCGCTTTTTTCTGCACGAGGTTGACGATGGTCGAGGGGCCGTGGTGCATAACGGGCAGGGCGGCTGCTTTCTTTACGTCCCTGCGCGCCTCTTTCCCTATGCCGTATCCGCTGACGAGGAGCGGCCTCGTGTGAGGCACCATGTCGTGCATCGACCCGAGGAGCACATATTTTTTCACCCCGAAAGCCTTGAAGAGCTTCAGTATGGAGTCGACATAAAGCTCCGCGTGGGCATGGGGCTCCAGGAGACGGAGCAGAACGATGTCGCTGCGCCCCTCCCTCCTGGCATAGTGGACCGGCGTGTTGGGGATGGAGAAGTCGCGGATGCCGTCTTCGAGATGGATGATGGGACGGTATCGCGTGAAGTCGTAAAAGCGGCCCGGCCTGGACAAAGCGCCCATCTCCATGGCGCCGAGGCGCGCCTCGACTTCGTTCAGGACCAGGCTCCCGACGCTGTTTACGTCTATCCAGGGCCGGAGGCAGGCCAGGACGTAAGGCTCGTGAAGCTCCGGTACAGGTTCGTGCAGTTGAAAGCAGCCTATCCTCATGGCACCACCTCCTGCCGCGCGGCGTATGCCGGGCAGTCTTCCTCCCGATAGCTATATCCTACGACAAGGGGATGAGAAAGGGAAGTGCCGAGTGATGCAGGGCAAACGCATTTGGGAAATTCCCCTCGCCGGCTTTATTCGATGAGCGGAAGGATGGCGGGCGCCTTGATGACGGTCGGCCGCTTCCACCTCCCGGAAAAGTAGTAGAGAAGGCTGACGCTCATCGTGACCGCGAAGCTCAGCGCTACGGCGATCCATATCCCGTACAGCCCCAGGGCTGTCTTCGACAGCGCCCAGGAGGCAGGCACCCTGACGAGCCACTGGGACAGCAGGGTGAAGATCATCGTGACCGTCGTGTGGCCTGCGCCGTTAATGACGCCGTTCGATACGAACATGATGGCGAAAAACAGATAGGAGGCGCCCACGATCTGCAGGTAGCCGACGCCTATCTCCATGACCCGCGGGGCTTCGCCGAGGCCGAACATCATGAGTATCGTACGCGAGAAGAGGACGACGACGAGCGATATGAGGATGGTGATCGACGAGGTCATGACTACCCCCCACCGGAATACCTCTTTCACCCTCCATATCTTGCGGGCGCCCAGGTTCTGGCCTGTAAGGGCGGAGACGGCCATGCTCATCGACATGGCAGGCATGAAGGCGACCATGTCCACCCTGCCTACCGCGCCGAAGGCGTTAGTCGCCGGCGCGCCGAAGGCGTTGACGAACGCCGATATGAACAGGCTGCCGATAGAGACGAGGGACTGCTGGACGATGGAGGGGAAGCCTATCTTGAAGAGGAGCAGGGTCAGATGCCTATCGAGTATCAGCTTGCGGGGATGGAAGGCTATGAAATGTTTCTTGCGGTTCAGGTAAACGATGTTTACCGTGATCGCCGCGGCCTGCGCCACGAGCGTCGCGTAGGCGGCCCCGTTGAGGCCCCAGCGGGGGAACGGCCCGAACCCGCCTATAAAGAAAGGGTCGAGGACCGCGTTCAGTCCGAGGGCGACCGACATGAAAACCAGCGGCGTGATTGTGTCGCCGATCCCCCGGAGCATGAAGTTTACGAGCAGGCCGAAATAGAAAAGGACGAAACCTGCCAGGGTAATCCTCAGGTAGGTCGAGGCCATCGGGAAGTTCTCGGGCGGCGTCGCCATGAGCCGCAGGAGGTAGTCGCTCATGAGCAGCCCGGCGACCGTCAGCGCCGCCGCAATGATAAGAGAGAGGGAAAACGCACATGCTGCCGCCCTTTCCACCCCCCGGTAGTCCTTCGCCCCGTAATACTGGGAGATGACTATCGTGGTCGCTATCGACATGCCCATGGCGAACGCGAATAGCACGTAGAGGACGGGCAGACTGACTCCTATGGCGCCCACCGCGTTCTCTCCTACGAGGTGTCCGACCCAGATGGTGTTTATCAGGCTGTAGCCGATCTGCATGGCGTTGCCGGCCAGCATCGGTATGGAGAAGAGCAGCAGGTGCCTCGGTATGCTCCCCTCCGTCAGGTCTTTTCCGAAGGGCGTTGCCATTGTACCTCCGTTATGCCTCAAAAGACATTACACCATCCGGCAGGCGAATGCCAATAGGGGGCGCTGCTTTACATGCCGCCGAAAAAGAAGTAAAACAGATGAGGGTCCCTGGAGACGGAAAACCAATCAACGCTCTTGGTGAGCGGGGGGACTCGCGGGGCGAAGCCCGGCGAGGGGGCGCCGGGGCACCCGCGCGGCGGAACGCTGCGTGGGTCGCCAATGATTGCTGTCATAAGGCGTGCCAACGCTCCGGGGATGATAGTCGGATGCAAAAAGCGCGAGGATGAAAGAACGAGCAATCAACAGTTTGAGGTGAAGCGATATGGACGCGAAGGAAAGGATGATCCTCGCCCTCGATGTCGAAAGCTTCGACGAGGCGGCGGCGCTCGCCGAGCGGTTCGTTGGGCGCGTCGGTATGTTCAAGGTGGGGAAGCAGCTTTTCACGCAGTGCGGCCCGAAGGTCGTCGGCTTCCTGAAAGACCGGGGCGCAAAGGTCTTCCTCGACCTGAAGTACCATGATATCCCCAATACGGTGTCGAAAGCGGGCGTCGAGGCGGCGCGTCTCGGCGTAGATATGTTCAACGTCCACGCCTCGGGCGGCTTCACGATGATGGCTGCGACGAGAGAAGCGGTCGATGAGGCGGCAGCGAAAGAAGGGCTGGCCAGGCCGACGATTATCGCCGTGACCGTGCTCACGAGCATCGACGACGCGGAGCTTGCAAGGATGGGCATAGGGATGTCGCCGAAGGAGCTGACGAGGCGCCTCGCCGCGCTTACGAAGGAGGCGGGCCTGGACGGCGTCGTCGCATCCGGACAGGAGATCGACCTGATACGGGAGTCGTGCGGCAAAGAGTTCGTCATCGTCACCCCCGGCGTCAGGATTACGGAGGCGAAGGACGACCAGAAAAGGACCGCAGGGCCGGGCGAGGCCATCCGCAAGGGGGCGACCTACCTTGTCCTCGGGCGTACGGTGCTCGGCGCGAAAGACCCTCTGGCCACGCTTGCCCTCGTGGAGGAGCAGATAGCCGATGCCCTGGTTGGCAAACAGGGATAGCATCATCGAGCGCCTGCGCGCCCGTCCGGAGAGCGCCGTCAGGCTCTGGGTCGAGGCGGGCCGCGAGCGCGCGTCCGCACCAATCATCGATGAGGCGAGAAGGGCCGGGGTGTCCGTGCGGGTTGTCCCTGCGGAGCAGCTCGCCAGGCGGTTCAAGGGGATAAGGTCGCACGTCTGCCTGGAGGTCGAGGAGTTCGCCTATGCCGACGCAGACGGCGTGCTCGCACAGGCAGCTTCCCTCGAAAGGCCCTTCTTCGCTGCCTTCGACGGGGTGTACGACCCCCAAAACCTCGGCAACGCCGTAAGGACGGCCGCCTGCTTCGGCCTGGACGCCGTTTTTATACCCCGTGACAAGGCGTGCGCCGTGACGGACGCGGTCATCAACGTCTCGAGGGGGGGGACGGAGCGCGTCGGGATAAGCCGCGTGGCGAACATGGCGCGCCACATCGAAGAGCTGAAGAAAAGGAACGTCTTCTGCTTCGGCCTGGAAGAGAGGGCTGAAAAACCGTTGTGCGACGCGGACCTTACGGTCCCTCTGTGCCTCGTCTTAGGCGGCGAGGAGGGCTTAAGGCGGCTCACCCGCGAGCGGTGCGACATGCTCCTGAAGATACCGACCGTAACGATTTTTCCGTCTCTGAACGTGGCGTCCGCCTTTGCCGCGTCCGCCTATGAAGTGGTGCGCCAGCGGGCGGCTTACGTGCGGTAGGAAGCGTTTATCCTGACGTAGTCGTACGTCAGGTCGCATGTGTACATATCGTATGCGGCCCTGCCGTCGTGGAGGTTGACGACAAGCTCGATCTCCCGGCTGTCCATCAGCTTTTTCATTTCCTCTTCTATAAAAGGCACCTCGACGCCGTGCCGCGCCAGCCTTTCCCCCTGGATCGCAATCTCCACCTGTCTCGGTCTTATCGGCACGCCCGCGTCGCCCGCAGCGGCGATGATCCGCCCCCAGTTCGGGTCGCACCCGAAGAAGGCCGTCTTCACGAGGGGAGAGGCGGCGATCCTCCTGGCTATCCGCTCCGCTGCGTGCGTGCTGGCTGCCCCTTTTACGGTCAGATGGATGACCTTCGAGGCGCCCTCCCCGTCCTTGACCACAAGGAGCGCGAGTGCCTTCATGACGCGGCCGATGGCGGCCTTTACAGCGGCAGTGTGGTATCCCGTCCCCGCGCCGCCGCTTCCGCCCGCCGCCGTTCCGCTGCCTGTCGAGAAGAGGAGGACCGTGTCGTTCGTGCTCGTGTCGCCGTCTACGCTGATGCGCTCGAAGCTCTGCCTGCCCAGGGCCGGGAGCATGCGCTTAAGCCGCATCGCGTCGAGGGGGTAATCGGTGAAGACGAAGGCGAGCATTGTTGCAAAGAGGGGGTTCATCATGCCCGCGCCCTTTGCCGCCCCGGCAACCCGGTGCGTCCCTCCCGGCAGGGCCTCCTCCACGATTTTCGGGTACGTATCGGTCGTCATGATGGCATGGGCGAAGACATCCAGGTTCTTTTCGCCGAGCTTGGCCACAAGTCCCGGCAGGGCGGCAGTCATCGTCTCGACCGGCAGCCGCTTCCCTATGACGCCCGTCGAGGCGAAGAGTATCTCTTCCTGCCTTATAGCGAGCAGGCCGGCGAGGCGGCCTGCGATGAAGGCAAGGTCCTCGACCCCAACACGTCCGGTGCACGCGTTGGCGCACCCGCTGTTCACGAGGAGCGCCCGGACCCTACCCTGCGCCCTCTGCGTATTATAAAGGATGTGGGCCGCCTTTACGCTGTTGCGCGTATAGAGTGCGGCGACCGGCGCAGGCTCGCTGAAGAAGACGAGGCCCAGGTCGAGCTCCCCGGCCCCGGCCTTGATCCCCGACGCAGCGGCTGAGAATTGTACGCCCTTAACCATGCCTATCCCTTGCCGCAGCACCTCTTGTATTTCTTGCCGCTCCCGCAGGGGCAGGGGTCGTTCCTGCCTATCTTGCGCCCTGACTGCGCGGGCGTCTCTTCTTCACCCCTGTTGAAGAAGATCACCGGTCCCTCCATTTTCACTTCCTCCTCGTGCCTGGCCGGCTGGATGGCGAAGAGCTTCTGCACCGTGTCCACGTTGACCCGGTCCAGCATTTCGAGGAAAAGGTCGAAGCTCTCCCTCTGGTACTCCCTCAGCGGGTCCTTCTGCCCGTACCCGCGAAGGCCGATGCCTTCCCGCAGGTGGTCGAGGGCCAGGAGGTGCTCCTTCCAGTGGCCGTCGAGGGAGCTCAGGGCGATGTAGCGCTCGATGTTGCGGAGGGTCTCGCCGAACTCCTTCTCTTTCGCCTCGTATACGGCCAGGACCCCGGTCCTCACCCTGTCGAGGAGCCCCGCCTTCGTGATCGACTTGAAGTCTATCTCCCCAAGGTCGATGCGGAAGAAGAAAGTCTCGTAGATGCGGTTCTTCAGGGACTCGATGTCCCACTCCTCCGGGTAGACCTTTTCCGGCGCGTACTCGTCCACGAGGCCCTCGATGATCTCATCGACCAGCTCGACCATGCGCTCCCGCATGTCGCCGTCGTTTATCATTTCCTTGCGCATCCCGTAGACGGTCTCGCGCTGCTTGTTCATCACGTTGTCGTATTCGAGGAGATATTTCCTGATGTCGAAGTTGTGCGCCTCCACCCTGGTCTGGGCGTTCTCGATGGCCTTCGTGATAAGGCGGTGCTCTATGGGCATGTCCTCTTCCATCCCCAGCTTGCCCAGAAGCGGCGAGATGCGGTCGGAGCCGAAGATGCGCATGATCTCGTCTTCGAGGGAGACGTAGAAGCGGGACGAGCCGGGGTCCCCCTGCCTGCCTGAGCGGCCCCGGAGCTGGTTGTCGATCCTCCGCGATTCGTGGCGCTCCGTGCCGAGGATGTGCAGCCCGCCCTCGGCTATGACCTGCTCCTTTTCCTTCTCGCAGATGCGTTTTGCCTCATCGAGGGCGGCCTGGCGGGACGCCTCGTCGTCCTTGCCTTTCGCCAGGACCCGCGCCAGAAAGTTCGGGTTTCCCCCCAGGAGTATGTCCGTGCCCCTTCCGGCCATGTTCGTCGAGATGGTGACAGCCTTGAATCGGCCCGCCTGGGCCACGATCTCCGCCTCCCGCTCGTGTATCTTGGCGTTCAGCACGTGGTGGGGTATCCCTTTCCGCTTGAGCATCTCGGAGAGCCTCTCCGATTTATCGATGGAGAGGGTGCCGACGAGCACGGGCTTCCCCTTCTTGTATAGCTCTTCGATCTCGCCGACTGCGGCCTTGAACTTCTCCCGCTCCGTCCTGTAGACGACGTCGGCGTAGTTCGTCCTGATGAGGTTCCGGTTCGGGGGGATGACGACGACGTCCAGGTTGTAGATCTTCCTGAACTCCATAGCCTCCGTGTCGGCCGTGCCCGTCATGCCGGCGAGCTTCTTGTACATGCGGAAATAGTTCTGGAATGTCACCGTGGCGAGGGTCTGGTTCTCGCGCTCGATCTTAACGCTCTCTTTGGCTTCCAGGGCCTGGTGGAGGCCGTCGCTGAACCGCCTGCCCGGCATCAGCCTGCCCGTGAACTCATCGACGATGATGACCTGGCCGTCCTTCACGATGTAGTCCACGTCCCTC
>Ga0326728_10000667_pt1 | contig 130686 bp, 99 predicted proteins | sample MB3enrmetagenome_FD_207602 | JGI IMG/M metagenome (GOLD analysis project Ga0326728, IMG submission 207602) | Lab enriched peat soil microbial communities from McLean, Ithaca, NY, United States - MB31MN | ecosystem: Environmental > Terrestrial > Soil > Wetlands > Peat | place: USA: New York...
GCGATGACCTGCCACCGATAAGGTGGCCCAACTCAATCGGGGCCGCGTTAGCGACCCCGCTCAAGCCGCTTCGAGCGGCTCACAAAAGGAAGCCCCCGGCTTTGCCGGGGGTACTCTCACTTCCTCGCAAGCTCAGACATGGCTTTATTCTCTCCCAGGAGAAGGTTTTGCGAAGCTCCTCGGCTGAAGGCAGTTTATTGGAGGTCTGGACCGAGTCTGATGGCAAGGTACAGGTCTCCATTTGGTCAGTTACATATTCTCAAATGTCAAGCCTCTTCGCCTATACTGGCTCAGACAGGAATAAAACCCACGTGGAATGCGGCACGGTCAAATCAATCGGCATCTGTTCTGCCGCAATCCTGGTCACTACAATTGCGGGATGAGCGGAAAGCCGACCGGCCAAGCTGGATTGCTCCGCGTGAAAGCCGATCGGCGGCTCTTATGTGATTCAGGCTAGCAGCCCAATAGCAATTCCGAGTTTGCGCCTGACTCAGACGGGGTGAAACCATGAAGTTTGCACACTCTGTTTCGATTTATGTTACCCGCAAGTTCATCGTTCTTCTCGTAGCGATGGGGCTTGTCGTTGCTGGAGCCGCACCCAAGGCTGTTGGACAGAGCCAAACCGGATTCACTTACAACGGCATCGCGCGACTGGTGTACAGCGATGCCGACTTGGGAACAAGCGGCGACAACACTTACGTTCAATTTGTTCATGATTCGGGTGCGACTCATGTAGCGATTAGCATTGAATGGTTCGTCCAGAGTCAAAGTGAAACGACCATTGCTCCCTCCAGCACCCAAAGCGCCACGGACGCCCAGATCATAGCTTCAATCCAGGAATACCATACCTTGGGAATCAAGGTCTTTCTCAAGCCGCAAGTGGACTTGATCGACTATAGCGTCTGGCGGGGCGAGCTTGCCCCCAGCAGCGTCAGCGACTGGTTCGCCAGCTACCAGGCCTATATCGTCCACTACGCGCAGTTGGCGCAGCAATACAACGTAGAGGGCCTGAGCATCGGCACCGAACTGAAGTCCCTGAGCGGATCGGACAATCTGCCGTACTGGGAAACGCTTATCAGCGCGGTCCGGGCTGCCTATAGCGGGCCGATTGTCTATGGCGCGAATGCGACCGGCGCCAACGACGAATTCACGACAGTGTCGTTCTGGAGCCTTGTCGATATCATCGGCGTGGATGGATACTTCGGACTCACCGACCAAGATGATCCTACGGTGAGCCAGTTGGAATCCGCATGGACCGATAGCTCCAGCACATACACCGGCGCCGGATTCAATGCCGTCGCGGCCCTGAAAAACCTCGCGAGCCAATACGGCAAGCCCTTGGTTTTCGCGGAGATTGGCTATGAAAGCACTCCGGGCACGAATGAACAGCCTTACAACTACGTCCTCTCCGACGGCTACGATCCAACCGAGCAAGCGGACTGCTATGCAGCATTCTTTGAAGTCTTTAGCCGGGAGACCTCGTGGATGAAGGGTGTCTTCTGGGTGGATCTGCAACTGCCGGTTCCCGGCGCGGATGACCCAGGTTATGTCATGTACGGCAAGCCGGCTGGAACCGTGATGACGCTGTGGTTTGGAGGAGGAGCGAACTATACCCTTGCTCCCACTGCCCCCACGCTCTCTGTGGCTCAGGGCAGCAACGCAACCGACACCATCACGGTCACTCCCGCCGGCGGATTCACCGGAAGCGTAACTCTTGCCGCCACCGGCCTTCCCACCGGAGTTACAGCCGCCTTTGCCACCAATCCGGCAACGAGCACCAGCGTCCTTACCCTCACAGCCACCAGCACGGCCGCTACCGGCGCGGCAACGGTCACCATTGCCGGAACCTCAGGGGCCCTGACCGCATTTACGACCATCGGCCTTACCGTAACTGGGGAGCCGACCTTTGCGGTCAGCGGACCGGCGATCACTGTCGCGCCTGGCGCGACGACTGGGAACACTTCCGCGATCGCCGTGGCGCCGTCGAATGGGTTTAGGGGAACGATCAACCTGAGCTGCTCGATCAGCCCGACCGCTGCCAGCAATCCGGCAACGTGCAGCCTTTCCCCGGCTTCAGTAACCATCAGTGGGACCGCGACGCAAACTTCGATGCTGACGGTGACCACCACGGCGCCGACGAGCGCAGAGAACCGGACAAGGAGGCTCTTCTGGCCGTCGGCGGGCGGCACGGCGCTGGCGCTGGTCTTCTTCGGAATTCCGAGGCGGCGGCGTAACTGGCCGGCTATGCTGGGACTACTGGTCTTCTTTGTCTCCCTTGGCGCGATGGGCTGCGGTGGGAGCAGTAGCGGTGGCGGAGACTCTGGCACCACTCCTGGGACCTACACAGTAACCGTGACTGGCACCTCGGGCACAACCACTGAAACCGGTACGGTTACCCTCGCCGTGCAGTAGCCAGCGCCGGGGATTGTGTTGGGAATACGGTTTTCTCTATGTTAGGACCGATGATTTGCAAAAGCTGTCGGGTTTGTTGAGTTATTGATCCAATAAGGCACGAATTCCATTCCGGGCAGACTCCCAAGGCTAATTCTTCCAAGTGGCACGCTTTCCCGGTTGTCGGTAACGCCGTCGCCATGATGCGCCCGATGGACACCGGATTCCGTCCCAGGTCAGGTTCCTTCCGGCAGACCTACGCAGAGGTAATGGTCAGCAGCTAGTCTGTGGGCGCCCAACCGAGTCGCTAGATGTTCAGTCCCATACCGTCCAGATGTATCGTTTCGATACAGCGTGGTGCGCCCGAACGAGCCCCCTACCAGCGAAGCATGGGCAGCAGGCTGGAGTAATCATCGGTCCAAAGGCGGACCCTGGCGTTCTCTGCGGGCTGTCGAGCCGGGCCCGCGACTTCGGGAAGCGCGAAGAATCCGGCGTTGTCTGTGAGCAGCACCCAGTGGGCTGTGAACTCGCCGCGATCGTCGTTGGCGAAGGTCGAAACCCTCATGGCCTTCATCCCGGCCGCCTTGGCCAGCAGGGCAACTTCGGGTTCAAGATCGACGTGCTGATTGGAGATGTGAAATGCGAGGATGCCGCCGGGAGCAAGATGCCGCCTGTAGAGGGCGACGGCCTCGGTGGTGAGCAGATGCAAAGGAATCGCATCGCCGGAGAATGCGTCGATGACCAGCACATCGAAGTTCTGGGGGGATTCCTGCGCCAGGGAAGACCGCGCATCTCCCTCCACGATGCTGACCATGGCGGCTGAATCGCGCAGATAGGTGAAGAAATGCCGGGCAATGGGAGCGACGGCTGGATTGATCTCATAGAAGCGGATGCGATCTCCGGGGCGGCCGTAGGCGGCAATAGTTCCCACGCCGAGACCGACGACGCCGATGTTTCGCGCGCGGCCCTGGCAGCAGAAGCGCAAGGCAAGGCCAACGCCCGAATCCTCAGCGTAGTAGGTGGTGGGAGTTCTGCTCAGCGCCGGCGTGAAGATCTGCGTGCCGTGCTGGATGGTGCCGTTGGTGAGCGTGCGCACCGTGGCGCCGGGGTAGGAGAAGGACTGCCGGACGCGCAGGCTGCCATAGAAGTTGCGGACGGCCGCGGGCGTATCCGTCTGGTAGGCGGAATGCAACATCGAGACCAGGGCCAGCAGCAGGATGCTGGCCGTGGACCATAAGAGGCGCTGGGTCCAGCCGCCGCTCCAGGTGACGGCCAGAGCGAGCAGCGCGGTAACCACAAACGCGATGGCCAGGTCGTAGTTAAAAGAGAAGATGAGCGGAGACGCAATGCCAATGAGGAAGGAACCGAGTGCGCCGCCGGCCGCAAACAGGAGATAGAAGAGAGTGGATTCGGAGGGCCGCTGAGGGCGCAGCGCGCAAGCCTCGCTATGACAGAACAGGCAAGATACAAGAAGCTCAGCCAGAAAGAAGATCATGCCGATGCGAAGCGGCCAGGATGCGTCCACCTGGGAGAGCATGTAGCCGAGGGCGGCGAGCATGACAACCAGGAAGCGCGTGACGATGGAGCGCGGCAGCAGTCCGGGGAATTGGAAGGCGAGGATCAGCGTGACGAGGTACACCGCCAGTGGAAGTATCCAGAGCAGCGGGATGGCGGCGACGTTGGCGGTGAGATAAGCGGTGACGGCGCTCAACTGCATGGCGGCGCCCATGGGCAGCAGTATCCACAAGAGCTTGTGCCGGAGCGGGGCTGCGGCTAGGTGGGCTTCATTTCCAAGCTCCGCCCGCGGCGGCGTGGGTGTTACAGCGCGGGCCTTGGCAGCCAGAAGAGCCGAAAGCAGCGCAAATGCGCCAAAGCCGCAGCACCATGCAAGACGTTGCGCTTTGAGGGTGAGGCGCGGCTCGACGACGGTGGGGTAAAGCGCCAGCGCCAGCAGGGAAGCCAGGTTGGAGAGAGCAAAGAGGCGATAGGGAATGCCGCGGGTCTCAAGCCGGGCCAGCCAAACCTGCAACAGCGGGCTGGTTGCGCCGAGCATGAGAAACGGCAGGCCGATGGAGATACTGAGCGCCCGGAAGATGGAGAGGATGGGATGAGCGGGGTTCGGGTCGATGGCCTGAATGGACCAGACGATTGCCGATGCGGCGGCGGCCACAAGCAGGACGAAATGCAGATTCCAGCGCGAACCATGCGCCAGCCAATGCGCATACAGATAGGCGGCCAGCAGCGCGGTCTGAAAGAAGACGAGGCAGGTAATCCAGACGGCGGCCGATCCGCCCAGGACGGGCAGGAGTTGCTTGGCCGCGATGGGCTCGACCAGGAAGAGCAGGAAGGAGGAGAGAAAGATTGTGGTGCCGAAAAGCAATCGCCAAGGAGTCATGTGCGGTCTCGGGCATTCGATCTAGCTGTTGGGCTTACTCAAAATGCTTAAAGGTGGGTAAAATCTGGTCGATTCTTGAACATCCAGCTATTGACGTGAGGCATGCCACATCGACATCGAAGGCAGTAGTCTCTGTATCAGGTGGAGCTTCGGCATCGATGTAAATATGCGCAAAGCCGTTTTTCTTACGAACGAAGACTCCTTCGTGCATTAAATTCGGCGGAAGATCTGCGAAACTTGTTGTAGATTGAGTAACCTCATAGAAACAGCAATCGCTGCCATTCCCGATTCGCAGACCGACTACCTTCCTTACCAAGATGCCGTTATTGAATACTGTGCCAATTGAGAACCGCACTGGCCGCGCCAAATGAAGGATGCTTAGACCTCGACTTGTCACTGCGTATTCCGGCCCCCAGGCCTCTGTATTCTGAACCCTCCCTCCGATCTTATCCGCTTCAGCCCGAAAAGGCCTCAGTGCTTCCTTAGCATCGTGTTCAGTTGTCACGCCAACGGTGAGCTTAGCCAGTGTACGTTCCAAGCGTGTGGCCTCATAACGCGCGTAATAAGATTGCCCGATACAAGCAAGAATGCCCACCAAGCATATTCCGAATAGGACTGCCACCGTGCCTCTTTTGCGATTTTCCATCTCCCCGCTCCATTTGTTCCGGCGATCTCCGTTTTCTTTAACTGCTTTGCTAACACCCGTTAGCTATGCAGTCTCAAAAGGCCGCCGCCGCGGGCAGTATCTCTTCCACATCGACCCACTGGGTGGGGTAGTTGCCGGTGTAGCAGGCGGTGCAGTAGCCGGTGTGCTCTTCGGTGCGGCATGCTTCGAGCAGGCCTTCGAGAGATAAGTAGGCCAGGGAGTCGGCTTCGATGAACTGGCGGATCTCTTCGATGGACTTGTTGGCGGCGATCAACTCGCGCTTGATGGGAGTGTCCACGCCGTAGAAGCAGGGGGAGATCGTCGGCGGGCAACTGATGCGGAGATGGACCTCCCTTGCACCCGCGCCGCGGACCATGCGCACGATCTTGCGGCATGTCGTTCCGCGGATGATGGAGTCGTCGATGAGGATGACGCGCTTGTCTTCGAGCAGGTTGCGGACGGGGTTGAGCTTGAGGCGGACGCCGAAATCGCGCACGCGCTGCTCGGGCTCGATGAAGGTGCGGCCGACGTAGTGGTTGCGGATGAGGCCCATGCGGAAGGGCAGGCGCGCCTCCTCGGCGTATCCCATGGCCGCGGTAACTCCGGAGTCGGGGACGGGGACAACGAGGTCGGCGGGGACGCCGGATTCGCGAGCCAGCCGGCGGCCCATCCGGTCGCGGCTCTCCTGCACCCAGAGGCTGAAGATGCGGCTGTCGGGGCGGGCGAAGTAGACGTGCTCAAAGATACAACTGGACTGCGGGACGCCGGTCGCGTACTGGCGGCTGGTGACGCCGTCCTCGGTGACCATGACCAGCTCGCCGGGAAGGACATCGCGGATGTACTCGGCGCGCAGCAGGTCGAAGGCGCAGGTCTCGCTGGCGAAGACGATGGTGTCGGGGCCGTCCGGATTCATCATGCGGCCCATGGAGAGCGGGCGAAAGCCGCGGGGGTCGCGGGCGGCGAAGATGCGGTCGCGGGTCATCATGACGATGGAGAAAGCGCCCTCCACCTGGCGGAGCGAGTCGGCGATGGCGTCCACCAGTGAGCCGGCGCGGGAGTGGGCGATCAGCTGGACGATGATCTCGGAGTCGGATGTGGTCTGGAAGTAAGCGCCGTCGCGTTCCAGGCGGCCGCGAACGTTGCCCAGGTTGACCAGGTTGCCGTTGTGAGCGATGGCGATGAGGCCTTTGACCGAATCGACGCGGATGGGCTGGGCGTTGAGCAGGGCCGAGTCGCCGGTAGTGGAATAGCGGGTGTGGCCGATGGCCATCTGGCCGGGGAGCTTGGCGAGAATGTCGTCGGTGAAGATTTCGGAGACCAGGCCCATGCCCTTGATGTTGGCCAGGTGGAGGCCGTCGGCGGTGGCGATGCCGGCCGACTCCTGGCCGCGATGCTGGAGGGCGTAAAGGCCGAGATAAACCTGGCGGGCGGCATCGGGATGGCCGTGAATGGCGACCACGCCGCACTCTTCGCGGAGCTTGTCCAATCCTAAGGGGAAGGCTTTTGCTCCGAGAGCGCAAGATGCCGCGGGAAACCTCCGTCGTGTGTCAAGGCACGACTTCCGTCGTGCCGTAGGTGCTTCCAAATCAATGCGGGCTTCAACCCCTGAGGTATGCCTCTCAGCGACTCCCTTAACTCCCTGGTAGAGCCGCTGAGTCATGCGGTTACCTCGCCGTGGAGAGTGGCTTCAAGAGCCGAGGCCCAAGGCTTGCGGAGATCGGCCAGCGGAGCCGAGATGAAAGGTTCGCCGTCAACGGCGATTTCAAGGCGTTGACCGCCGGTCGAGCCGATGCGGGCGGTAAAGAAGCTGTATTCGGGGGCCAGCGCTTCAATCTTGGAGACGTTGTGCGGATGAGCGCTGACGAGCACGGTAGAAGCCGGTTCGGCAAAGAGGCCGAAGAGCGGGTGGACCATGAGGGACTGATCCTGCTCGACGGTCGCGCCGATTTCCTTCGGGAAGGCGGCCTGCGCCAGAGCAACCGCGATGCCGCCATCGGAGATATCGCGGGCGGAACGGATCAGCTTGCGCTCGGCGAGGATGCCCAGCAGGGTATGCAGGTCGGCTTCGGCGTCGAGATCGAGCTCGGGTGGCGTACCCCAGAGGCCGCCCAGGATGACCTTGGCGAATTCGGATGAGCCCAGAACAGCCAGGTCGGCGGCGGCTGCGGCTGGGGTTTCCGTCACGTCCTCGGGAACAATGATCTCATCGCCCGGCAAGACCTCGCGTATGGGAACCTGCCAATGCAAACTGCGGTTGTCCACGGGAACAGGGAGATTGGGGTCCGGTTCCACGTCGCGCGGGACGGGCCAGAGCAGGACGATGGCGTCGCCTTGGGCCTGGAAATGGGAAGGCACGGCTTTGCTTACGTCCTCGATGATGCCGACGATGCCCAGCACCGGAGTGGGATAGATGGCCTCGCCGCGGGTTTCGTTATAGAGAGAGACGTTGCCGCCGGTGACGGGCGTGCCCAGGGCCGCGCAGGCTTCGGCGATGCCGTCGATGGCCGCCGAGAGCTGGGCCATAATCTCCGGCTTCTCGGGGTTGCCGAAGTTGAGGCAATTCGTGGCAGCCACGGGCTTCGCGCCGGTCATGGCGACCTTGCGCGCGCACTCGGCCACGGCGTGCATCGCGCCCAGTTTGGGATCGAGGTAAGCCCAGCGGCCGTTGCCGTCCAGAGCCATGGCCAGGCCGCGCTCGGGCTTTTCCGATCCCTGTTCCCGGTTCCCTGTTCCCTTAATCCGCATCACGCCGGCCTCGCCGCCGGGGCCTATCACGGTATTGGTCTGGACCATGGTGTCGTACTGCTCATGGACCCAGCGCTTGGAGCAGACGTTGGCGCTGGCGAGGAGCCTCTTGAGGTCGGCGGTGTAGTTGCGGTCCTTGGCGAGCTGGGCGAGAATCTCTTCCGGCGGCTCGAGCGGGACAGGGGCCTTCCACGTGCCGACGGGGCGGCGATAGAGCGGGGCGTCGTCGGTGAGGGACTGGTTGGGAATGTCGGCGACCAGTTCGCCGTGGTGGCGGATGCGCAGGCGCGACTCGGGCTGAACCGTGCCGACGATGACGGCGTCCAATCCCCACTTCGCGAAGACGCGCAGAACTTCGTCCTCGCGGCCCTTGGTGGCCACCAGCAGCATCCGCTCCTGGCTCTCGCTGAGCATGATCTCGTAAGCGGTCATGCCGGTTTCGCGCTGCGGAACGAGGTCCAGCTCGACGTCCAGGCCGACGCCCCCGCGCCCGCCCATCTCGCAGGTGGAACAGGTGAGCCCCGCGGCGCCCATATCCTGAATGCCGACGATGGCGCCGGTGCGCATGGCCTCCAGGCAGGCTTCCAGAAGCAGCTTTTCCATGAAGGGGTCGCCCACCTGCACGTTGGGGCGCTTCTGCTCGGAGCCTTCCTTGAACTCCTCGCTGGCCATGGTGGCGCCGTGGATGCCGTCGCGGCCGGTCTTCGCGCCGACGTAGATCACGGGGTTTCCTGCGCCGCTCGCCTTGCCGTAGAAGATCTCGTCGATGCGGACCATCCCCAAGGCGAAGGCGTTGACCAGCGGATTGCCGCTGTAACAGGCCTCGAACTTGGTTTCGCCGCCCAGGTTGGGCACGCCGAAGCAGTTGCCGTAGGCGGCGATGCCGCTGACCACGCCCTCCACGATGGCATGGTTGCGGGCGATGAGCTTCCGCTCCTCTTCATCCGGACTGGGCTTGGAACCGGTCTCCTCGGCAATGGGCCCGAAGCGCAGCGAATCCATCACCGCCAGAGGCCGCGCGCCCATGGTGAAGATGTCGCGGAGAATGCCGCCGACGCCGGTGGCCGCGCCCTGGAAGGGCTCGATGTAGCTGGGGTGGTTGTGGGACTCGATCTTGAAGGCGCAGGCCCAGCCGTCGCCCACGTCGATGATGCCGGCGTTCTCTCCCGGCCCCTGGACCACGCGGTCGCTCTTGGTGGGCAGCCGTTTGAGATGGACTTTGCTGGACTTGTAGGAGCAGTGCTCGCTCCACATCACGCTGTAAATGCCCAGCTCGGTGAGCGAGGGAACGCGGCCCAGAGCAGCCAGGATGCGGCTGTACTCCTCCGCGGTGATGCCGTGCGTGGCGAGCAACTGCGGGGTTACCGCAACCGGCGAGGGAACGACTGCAGAAGAGGCGGTAGTCATCACGGATGCCTCCATTGTCGCATGGGATTCACAGTTGGGGGCGTGTGGAAAGCCGGGACGGATTTGGATTCTCCCATTCCGGAGCCTCGTGGCGAACGAGCGGCGATGCGCTTCAGGACAGCGAAGGTTACAGGCCTTTGAGGTAGGCGCGGACCTCGGGACTGGACCAGTCCTGCGCGCCGACGAACTTGCGGCGGATGATTCCCTGGCGGTCGATGACGTAGGTTTCGGGCCAGGCCTCGGAGTGGTAGAGTCTAGCTGCGGTCTGGGCGGGGTCGCGGACGGAAATCAGGTCCACGTGGCGGCGGGCGAGGAAGCTTCTGTAGGCGTCCGGATCCTGGTCGACGCTGACGGCAAGGATGGCCAGATCGGGCTGGTCGTGGTGCAGATCGAGGAGCGAGGGCATCTCTACCACGCAGGGCTCGCACCAGGTGGCCCAGAAGCTGAGCACGACCACCCGGCCCCGGTAGCTGGCCAGATGGATGGACGTGGTTCCGTCGGAGACGTTGAAGTCGGGAGCGGCCTGCCCGGTCTGGGCGGGATGCGCGCCGCGGTCGCAAGCACTCAGGAGAGCAAACGGGATGAGCAGAACAAAAGCGACAAAGCGAGGGGAGCGCACATCCCTATAATACGGAGCGAAAGGCCCCAACGAAAGGGCGGCGCATCATGGGCGACGGCAGACCGGTAGCTGCGACGGGCGGATACGAGCCGGTGCTCGGGCTTGCCGGCGAGCCTGGAACGCACGTCGCCGTGCCGGGACGATGGGGCTGGGCCGTGGGAACCGTCTTCGACCAGCCGGAGCCAGAGGAACTGATTGAGCTTACGGTCGTAGTTCCGGCGAGGAACGAAGAGGATTGCCTGGGCGCTTGCCTTCAGTCTCTGGTCAGCCAGTCGGAGGAGATCTTCGAGCTGGGCAAGGACTGGGAGCTGTTCGTTGTGGACGACCACTCGACGGATCGCACCGCCGGGATAGCGCGCTGTCTTGCCGGGGTGACGGTGCTGGAAGCGGCCGAACTGGAGCCGGGCTGGACGGGGAAGGCGAACGCCGCTTGGACAGCGGCGCGCAAGGCGCGGGGGCGGTGGCTGCTGTTTACCGATGCGGACACGATTCATCAGCCCGGCAATCTGCGCCGCGCCATCCACGAGGCTCAGCGGCACAAGGTGGGGATGCTGAGCTACTCGGCCCGGCAGATTGTGACCGGGCTGGCGCAACGGACGCTGATGCCGCTGGTCTTCAGCGAGCTGGCGCTGGCCTATCCGTGGGCCAGGGTCTCGGACCCGAAGCAGCGGATCGCCGCCGCCAACGGCCAGTTTCTCCTGGTCGAGCGGGAGGCTTACCGGCGCATCGGCGGCCATGCCGCGGTGGCCGATAAAGTGCTGGAAGACGTGGAGTTGGCTGTTCTGGCCAAGCGGCGCAACGTGGGGCTGCGGTTGCGCTATGCGGACGACGCGGTGGCTACCCAGATGTACCGGTCGACGGCCGCCATGATCGAAGGCTGGACGAAGAATCTGGCCCTGGCGTTCAACGACGCGCTGGCGCTGGCGGCGTGGCGCGCGCTGGATATTCTGCTGCTGCTGGGGCTCCCCGTGCTCGCGGTCGAGTTCTGGAACGCTCGCCTGGCGCCGCATTCGCTCCAGTGGATAGGCGCGGGGTGGGTGCTGGCGCTGTTGTGGCTGCGGACCCTGTTCCGGTTCTACGCGCGGGTAGCCAAGTCCAACTTCTCGTTTCTGGACTGCGCCCTTTCGCCGCTGGGGCTGCCGCTGTTTGTGGCGCTGCTCTGCCGCAGCTGGTTCCAGCATCGCATCCGGAAGCAGGTGAGCTGGAAGGGCAGGAGTTACGCGGGTTGAGCGATCCTCTTGCGGGGATTCCGGTTTGCGCCGGCCGGCGGCTCTTGGGGAAGGTCAAGACTCTGCTTGCGTCAACACGAAGTCGAAGATCAATTCTGCAAGTCTTTGCAATTAAATGGTCGGGACGGGCAGATTTGAACTGCCGACCCCTCGCACCCCAAGCGAGTGCTCTACCAGGCTGAGCCACGTCCCGACACAATCGAGCCGGCTCGCGGAGCCGGCTGTGGGGTCCAAACCAGTTTACACCAGCGCGCCCGCTCCGCGCCTTCGCCGGCCATCTCCAATGCCACACAGTCCAATGGGAGAACTCGCACGAACCGCAAGCCGCGCGGTTACTCTTCGTTCTTCCTCTTCCCACATGCCCGCGCCTCACCCTCGTTGCCCGAGCCGGGGCCAATCGAGGTACACTGTTCTCCTAATGCTAATTCCCCACGATCCCCCATCCCTCCATCCCTGCCGCCGGCTTCTGCCGCGCCTGGCCCGCATCCTCCCCACACTCTTGCTGACCATCTGCTGCTTCGCCTTGCTTCAGGTGGCGCGGCCTCAGCCCGCAGCCGCCCAGGCCAAGCCTGCCGATCGCCTGCTCATCTACGCCATCGATGTGGAAGGCGGCCAGGCCACGCTGCTGGTGGCTCCCTCCGGCGCTTCTCTGCTGGTCGATACGGGCTGGCCGCACGTAGGCGGCCGCGACGCAGGCCGCATTCAAGAAGCCATGCGCGACGCCGGTATCGCCAAACTCGACCATGTCCTGATCACGCACTTTCATACCGACCATGTGGGCGGCGTGCCCGATCTCGTGAGCCGCGTCCCGGTCGGCGAGTTCCTCGACCACGGCGTCAACCGCGAAGACTCGGACATTACGCGCACCGACTACGCCGCCTACCTGAAAGCCATTGAGGGCAAGCCGCGCCGCATTGTCCATCCTGGCGACACCATCTCCATTCCCGGCCTCACCACCATCTTCCTCACCGCCGACGGCGAGCACATTGCGGCGGTTCCCGGCGTCAAGCCCGCGCCGAACCCGTATTGCGCCGCCGAGCCCATATGGGATCTGGATGCAACTGAGAATCCCCGCTCGGCCGGCGTTCTCGTCACCTTCGGCAGCTTCCGCTTTCTCGACCTCGGCGACCTGACCAAGGCCAAGGAGATTCCCCTCGTCTGCCCCGACAACCTGATCGGCACGGTGGACCTCTACCTGGTTGACCATCACGGCATGAATCTCTCCAACGCGCGCGCCTTCGTCGATGCCATCCACCCCCGCGCGGCCATCATGGACAACGGCGCGCACAAGGCCGGCAGCCCCGAAGCCTGGCAGACCGTCCATGACAGCCCCGGCCTCGAAGACCTTTGGATGCTCCACACCGCCGAGGGCTCCGACGCCGCGCACAACAGCCCCGAGGCGCTGATCGCCAACATCCCCGGCTCCGCGGATGGCGCTTACATCAAGGTCGTCGCCTCGCCCGACGGCAGCTTCTCCATCACCAACTCCCGCACCGGCCAGACCAGGGAGTATCCGCGCAAGTAACGCAACTGTTCTGTCGATGGGCCGCATCCTCTTCGAGCAAGAAAGTTGCTGGAACGCCGGCCTCGCGATCTTTATCAAAAGGCAGGAGTGCCGATGAGAATCCGCGCCCGTTGCGCAAAGCCGGTGCTGCTCCTTTTCATGATGCTGACCGCTCCCATGCTGTGGGCGCAGGCCGGCCCTCCGTTTCAAACCGACGACCCGACTCCCGTAGACCTCGGACACTATGAGTTTTATGTCTTCGGCACCTTGGATGGTACCCCGGCTGAACTCGACCCCACCGGGCCCGCATTTGAATTCAACTGGGGCGCCGTTCCCAACATTCAGCTCCATGCGATCCTGCCTTTTGGCGCCGCACTGCCATCGAATGACCCTGCCTATGCTCCCGGCGGAACAGGCGCCAGCGCCTTCGGCCTCACGGATATGGAACTGGGCGTGAAGTACGGCTTCATCAAGCAAACCCCGCACCGCCCGCAGATCGGCAGCTTTACCATGTTCGAGATTCCAACCGGCAGTTATACCAGGGGGCTCGGCGTGGGCCGCGTCTGGTACAAGCTCCCCATCTGGGTAGAGAAGGAGTTCGGACCCTGGAGCTTGGTTGGAGGCATGGGATACACCGTCGTACCGCAAACCCAGTACCGCAACTATCTGTATGGCGGGTATCTCGTCAAGAAGGAAGTAAGCAAGAAGCTGGAGCTCTCAGCCGAGGTCTTTACGCACGCGCGCGAAGGCTTCGCAACGGCGCAAACACAATCCTCGACGCTCATCGACGCGGGCGGCTACTACCACTTCAAGTCTCCCGGCCTTCAGTTGCTCTTCGCCTACGGACACTCCGTCGCCGGGCAAACGGAGAATTACGGCTATCTTGGCTTATATAAGACATGGGGCAAGGACAAAGATGCCGGCAAGAAGACCGTGGAAGACGCAATGTTCCTTGCGCAGCCCGGCAGGAAAGGATTCGAATGACACATAACCAGGAGTATTCAGTGCAGTTCATCTTGGCAGGGAGGATCGTTGCATGGAAATCACCGCGCGCGGCCTCTGGACAATGATTCATGGCATGGGATTCGGCGCGCTCTATCTGCTCGCGTGTTCCGGCGCGCTGGCGGAGCTCTATCGCCTCACCTTCCCCTCCGCCGCATCGGAATCGACGCCCGGACAGGTTCGCTTCGTGAAGGTCTACCTGGTCGCAATGGCGTTTCTCGCTTGGGCGGCGGTTCTCACCGGCGCTTATGTCGTCTACCCGTGGTACCGCGCAGCGCCGCCCGGAATGGTCGATCTTGCTATGTATCCGCAACACCTCCTCATGGCGAGTTACGCTACCATCGGCTGGCATTCGCTGGGAATGGAGTGGAAAGAGCACGTGGCTTGGTTCGCTCCAATCTCCATCACCATGGTTGCCGTTGTCTTCATCCGCTACGGCCGCGAACTGATCCATCACAAGCAGCTTCGCGCCGCCGTGTTCGGCTTTGCCGCGGCGTCGTTTCTTGCGGCGGGAATCGCGGGCTTCTTCGGAGCCATGATCGACAAGGCAGCCCCGGTCCAGGGCGGCCACACCATTCAACTGAGCCTGGGAGCGGAGAAATGAATGCCGTGGATCCCGTAACTTCGCCCCAAGTTCCAGCCCTGACCAACGGTCCGGGCGCAGCCGCCGTTCTTTCCGCCGGCGTCGGGTCTTTCGCTCTGGCCGTCCTGGCCCTGGCCGCCGACAATTCGGCTCCCATCAAGAGCATTCTCAACTTCTATCGGCCGACGGGACTCCTTTCGGGCGTCACCACCACCGCCATTCTCGTTTGGCTGTTGACCTGGGGCATTCTTGAATGGCGCTGGGGCAGAAGGACCGTCGCTCTGGGCCGTATCGCGCTGATCGCTTTCGCGCTGCTGGCCTTGAGCTTTTTACTGACATTTCCGCCCGTCGCCGACCTGATCTAGGAACTTGTTGAAGGACGATCTCCTGGGCGAGTTTCGGCTCTCAGAAGCTGAAGCACGCGTTGATATTGCGGGATCTACGGTACTCCGCCCAGAGGGTACCCGGTCGCGCCCTGACAAGAAGCCAGGGCCTTTCAACAAGTTCCTAAGGCCAATTCCCTGGTCTTGGATCCAAACATTGCTCGACCGCAAACTCCGGAAGCTCCCTTCCGGCTGCCTCCGTGTTCAGGCATTTTTCGAGATTGGAGGCGCAGAGTCTGAACCGGTACCGTCCGCTAGGGGTGGGAGATCCGCGCTCTACTTCTCCGCCCCGTGGCACTTCTTGTACTTCTTCCCGCTGCCGCAGGGGCAGGGATCGTTACGGCCCACCTTCTCGCCCGTGCGGCGCTGCGTGGGCTGGCTTGACGCGCCCGCTCCGGCCAGGCTGGCTACCGCCATCTCGCGCTGCTTCTTGCGCTGGAACTCCTTCTCTAGCGCGTCGATGGTGGTGGAGGGCTGGCGCGTGTTGATCGCGATCTCGCGCGGGGCCGCATCCGGCGTCAGCGGCCGGGCCGCGCTGGCCACGGGCGGAGCCGGCGGAACTGGGCCTCTTGGACGGGGAATCTCCGGCGCCGCGCTCACCGGCTGCCCATCCGGTCCCAGAATCTGCATCCGGAAGAGGTACCGGACCGTGTCCTCCTGGAACTTCATCATCATGGCCTCGAACATGTCGAAGGACTCGCGCTTGTATTCCACCAGCGGATCCCGCTGCGCATATCCGCGTAAACTGATCCCCTCCTTCAGGTGATCCATGGAGAGCAGGTGTTCCTTCCACAGCCCGTCGATCACGCTCAGCATCACCATCCGCTCGTGGTAACGCATGGTCTCAGCGCCGAGAATCTTCTCCTTGGCCGCGTAATCCGCCTTCAGCCGGGCAAAGATCGTCTCGCCCAGCTCATGGCGGCTCAGTTCCAGCGGCCTGATCCCGGCGCGCGTCAGGTTCAGGCCAAAGTGGTCGACGAGTTTCTCTTCCAGGCCCTTCACGTTCCATTGATCGGGATGCAGCTTCTCGCCCGCGAACTCGTCCAGCAGTCCGCTCAGGATCCCGCCGGCGTAATCCTCCAGAATCAGCTCCCGCTGGTCCATGCCCTCGAGCAGCTTCCTCCGCACGCCGTAGACGGCCTCGCGCTGCTTGTTCATCACGTCGTCGTACTCGAGCAGGTGCTTGCGGGCCTCGAAGTTCTGCGCCTCGACGGCCTTCTGCGCGCCCTCAATGCGCTTGGTGATCATCTTCGACTCAATGGGCACATCCTCTTCCATGCCCATGCGCTGCATCATGGTGCTCATCCACTGCTTGGCGAAGATGCGGATCAGGTCGTCTTCGAGGGAGAGATAGAAGCGCGACTCGCCGGGATCGCCCTGGCGGCCGGCGCGCCCGCGCAACTGGTTGTCCACGCGCCGCGACTCGTGCCGCTCCGTGCCCAGTATGAACAGCCCGCCCGCCTCGATCACCTTCTCGTGATCCACGCGCGCCGCCTCGGCGTGCACCTTGTAGACGTCGGCCCACTCCGGCTCGGCGATCTCGAACTCCTGGCCGTTGTAATAGAAGCGCAGGAACCCCGGCGGCGCCATGGGATTGATGGCCCCCTCGGCCACGCTGATGGCCCGCGCCCGCGCCTTCTTCACCAGCTCCTGGCGGGCCATGAAATCCGGGTTGCCGCCGAGCAGAATGTCCGTGCCGCGGCCGGCCATGTTGGTGGAGATGGTCACCGTGGCCAGCCGCCCCGCCTGGGCCACAATCTCCGCCTCGCGCTCGTGGAACTTGGCGTTCAGCACCACGTGGCGCACGCCCTTGCGCTGCAATATCCCCGACAGCCGCTCGCTCTTTTCGATCGACGTGGTGCCCACCAGCACCGGCTGTTGCTTCTCGTGCAGCTCGGAGATGTTTTCGGCCACCGCCTTGAACTTCGACTTCTCTGAGAGGTAGACCACGTCCGGATTCTCCAACCGCCGCATCGGCTTGTTGGTGGGAATCACCACAATCTCCAGCTTGTAGATCTTCTCGAACTCCGCCGCCTCGGTCTCCGCCGTGCCCGTCATACCGCTCAGCTTCTTGTAGAGGCGGAAGTAATTCTGGAAGGTGATGGTGGCCAGCGTCTGGTCTTCCTTGCGGATGTTCACGCCCTCCTTGGCCTCGATGGACTGGTGAAGGCCGTCGCTCCACCGCCGTCCCGGCATCAGGCGGCCGGTGAAGGTGTCCACGATGATCACCTCGCCGTCCTTCACCACGTACTCCACATCCCGCTTGTAGAGCGCGTGCGCCTTGATCGCGGTCTCCACGTAGTGCTTGAGTTCCCAGTTCTCGGCGTCGGCGATGTTGCCGATCCCCAGCAGCTTCTCGATCGTTACCCAGCCCTCATCGGTTACGCCGATCGTCCGCTGTTTCTCGTCCACAATGTAGTCGCCGGTGAGGAACTTCTGGCCCTCGCTCAGTTGCAGGCCCAGTTCCGCCACGCGCTGCGTGTCGCTGGCTTCAATCTCCTCGCCCAGCACCAGCTGGGGAATGATGCTCCGCACCCGCTGGTACTTGTCCGTGGTCTGGTCCGTCGGCCCGCTGATGATCAGCGGCGTCCGCGCTTCGTCGATCAGGATAGAGTCCACCTCGTCGACGATGGCGTAATAGTGCCCGCGCTGTACGCAATCTTTTAACTCAAACTTCATGTTGTCGCGCAGGTAGTCGAAGCCGAATTCGTTATTCGTTCCATAAGTGATGTCGGCCAGATAAGCCGCCCGGCGCTCCTTGTCGTCCAGGTCGTGGACGATCACTCCCACGGTCAGCCCCAGAAACTCGTAGATCTTGCCCATCCACTCGGCGTCGCGCTTGGCCAGGTAGTCGTTCACCGTCACCACGTGAACCCCGTGCCCAGCCAGCGCGTTCAGGTAGCAGCTCAGCGTGGCCACCAGCGTCTTGCCCTCGCCGGTCTTCATCTCCGCGATCTTGCCCTGGTGCAGCACCATGCCGCCGATCAGCTGCACGTCGAAGTGGCGCATCTGCACGGTCCGCCAGCCGGCCTCGCGCACCACCGCAAATGCTTCCGGCAGAATCTCGTCCAGAGCCGCCCGCTCGGCCTCGCCCCGCGCGGCGGCCCTGCGCTCCTCGGTATCCCGAGCTTCGTCCTCCCGCTGCTCGGCCCGCAACTGCTCGGGATTCTCGATCCCCTTCAGCCGCTCCTCGACCCGCTCGGCGATCCGCGCCCGGAACTCGGCGGTCTTGGCCCGCAACTGCTCGTCGGTCAGCTGGTTCACGGCCGGCTCAAGATCGTTGATGTCGGCCACCACCGGCGCCAGCCGCTTGATCGTGCGCTCGTTCGCAGTGCCAAAAATCTTGGTAAGAATAGGATCCAAGAACACGGGATTCTCCGTCTCCCAGTGTAAATGCTGGGGGTTGCGAGCAGGGTGAAGCTCGTTCGCAGGAAACAGATCGGGCGCCCCATCCTTGCGCTCCGCCGCGGCAGACGAAAGGGTGGGAAACCTTCAGCCTCAATCCAACCCGTTTATCAGGAGCCGCTTGACTCGCCGCGGCGAGTTGCACCGTCAATGAAGCAGCCAACTCGCCAACTTGCCATCACCGCGAAGCGGTGGCTAACTTGCCGGTTTTTTACAAGCCGTCTCATCCAACTATCTTGTTCATGGAGAGCAACCCTGAGCGCAGGTCGCGGGTGCCCCATCCTCGCGACGTTCTTGTTCTTGTCGCAAGGGTCGGAGCCAACGAACTTCTCCCACCTCAAAGCCTCAGAACAAGCTGGTCGACCGGCTCGCCGCGGCGAATCCGCCTGAGCTGCCGGTGCAATTGTTTCGTCGGGCTCTCAGGATCGCCCTCATCATCCTCTTTTACGTCCACTTTCTGTCTGACCTCGATGGCATGAGACAGGCTCGGCCGCCAAAAGGCTTGAAGGAACAGAAACGCCATCGCCAGCCCCACGGCGGAAGGCTGTACCCCAAAGAGCCGTCTTCCCGTTCGCGTGGAGCGCACCCACGGCACGCGGCGGACCAGGTAAAGGCACAGAATTGCCGCGATCGCAACAAACGGCGCGGCGGAAAACAGGCTCAAGATAGAGAGAACATCCACGTGCATAAGCGCCCTCGCGCATCACCGGCAGGACTTCTCGAAGGAATCGATCGCGGGCGCAAGGCAACCAGAGCCGCCTTGAAGATCCGGACCATTTTCGATTGAGCTATGCGCGTGGGAAGGGCGGCGGCCGCTGGAAGCGCGAGGGCAGAGGCGGCGCATCGGGAGCACGGCCGGCGTAAGCGCAGGCCAGAGGCGAAAGCGGGCTCAGAGGAGAAATGACACCCAGGAAGAGAATCGGCAGAATCGCAAGCCAATCCGGGGAAGCCCCAGAATGGCCGTGCGGAACCAGCATGAACAGGAGGGCAATCCCGATTGCGATAGCCGCAATCAGAAGCAATCCCCGCCGCTGCCGGTTCTGAAACATCGTTGAGTCTCTCTCGAACTCAGTATACAGATCTCGCCCGCAAGCTGCGATTGGCCCCAACAGCGGGTAATGGGTCAGTTCCCGAGTAGGCGGCCATACGGGCGTTACCCATCCCCCCACTGAGGTAGTAACCATCTGAATTTAAGGGCGGCTGGTACAAGGGTTCGTGCAGGCCCAGGGGACATCGCTATACTGAGTGCGATTCGGATTGGAGATGGAACGATGTCCGGAAGACGAGCTGTGCAGCATGTATTCTTGCCCGCAATACTTGTAATTAACCTCATTTCATACACACATTGCATCCATGCACAGCAGTGTCAGATGGCGCACGACAAGAGCGCACTCAAGGCCCTGCAGGAGAGGGCTGCTGCCGGAGATGTAGACGCACAGTGTGGTCTGGGCAAACAGTACGAGCATGCACTCGGTGTCCCGCAGGATAATACACAGGCAGTACTCTGGCTGCGCAAAGCGGCCGAGCAGGGCAACATCGCTGCGCAGGTCGAACTCGGCGTTGTCTTTGACAAAATGCAGGATTATGCGCAGGCCTTCACTTGGTACAGCAAGGCCGCAGAACAGGGCAACGCAAGAGCGGAGTACAACCTGGGCCTCTGTTATCAGAACGGCGAATCAGTGCCGAAAGATATGGCGCAAGCCATTGCCTGGTATCGCAGGGCAGCCGACCAGGGAGATGCTTTCGCTCAGCTGAATCTGGCTGTGACGTACGACCAGGGCATGGGCGTTCCGCAAAACTATCCCCAAGCAGCAGATTGGTACCGCAAGGCTGCTGAACAGGGATTGGCTTTAGCACAATACGATTTGGGATTCCTCTATCTCAACGGATACGGTGTGCCGAAGGATTTCAATCAGGCCACCGCTTGGATGCTCAAAGCTGCTGAGCAGGGGGAGACACATGCGCAGTACAACCTCGGTGTCAGCTATGTCAACGGAGAAGGAGTAAACCGGGACCTGAATGAAGGATATTTCTGGATCTTTCTGGCCAATGCCCGCGCGACGGATGGCACTTTGAAAGAGTACACGGAAAACTCACTTCGCGAGGATGAAAAGGCCATGAAGAAAAGCGACATCAAGAGCGCACAGAAACGCGCACAAGCGTGGCTAAACGAGCATCCCCATCCCTTGAAGACGGAACAATGAAAGCAGGTCGTCCTCTATGTTCAAATTGGCAACACTACTCCGTAACATTGTTTCGACGGTGGAGTAGTGGGTGGAGGATGGCGTCGCGGACGGATTTGCAACCGGCAAAGATCATGGTGAGGCGGTCGATGCCGATGCCAATGCCTTCTCCGGCGTTATGCACGGTTGACCGGCCGTCTGCCGTGGCGCGAATCCAACGCCCGGGATGGCAAACTTCAGGATTTCGGGCGAACGACCGCCAAACCGGAAACTGACCCACCACCCAACCCCGGCGTGTATAACTGGGGCATGAAACCCTTCGGGTACGGCTGGCCCATGTGGACCTCCATCGCCATGTGGTGCGTCATCGAAATCTATTGGGACGTGGCCAGGAAGAACGCCGCTCCGGCCTCCAGTTCAGAGTCCCGGGCATCGCGGTGGCGGCATCTCTTGTTGACAGGCGCCGCCCAAATTCTGATCTTCCTCCCCATTTATGGGTTGCGGCAGCGGTATCTGCCTGCCTCTGCCATCGTCACCGCGACAGGACTCACCCTCAATGCGGTGGGTCTGGCGCTGGCGATCTGGGCGCGCCGATGCCTGGGCCGCTACTGGAGCGGAGAGATCACCATCAAGGTCGGGCACCAGTTGGTCCGCGGCGGCCCCTACCGCGTCCTGCGGCACCCCATCTACACAGCCCTGCTAAGCCTGTACGCGGGCACGGCGATGGTCTCGGGCGAGCTGCACGCGCTGATTGGCATGGCGCTGGTCATACTCGCATATCTGCGCAAGATAATGCTGGAAGAGGCGAATCTCATGAAGGCTTTCGGCGCCGACTATGGAGACTACCGCCGCCAAACCTGGGCTTTGCTTCCAGGGCTGTTTTGATAGTCCCGCAATCCTGCGCTCGTTCGAGGCGCCAGGCGACCGAGGTCTCGGTTTTGAAGCCCGGAAGTCCTTCCACCCCATGGAACAATACGCGGGTTGCCATCCAAGCGCCCCTTCCCTGTTCCCTGTTCCCTGTTCCCTGTTCCCTGATCTCTGCCCCCTGATCCCTAGTCCTTAGTCCCTAGCTCCGCCCCCACCACTTTCTCCCACAACCGTCGCTCCGCCAGCTCCTCCAGCGTCCCGCCGTTGATGGGAACGATTCCGTAATCCACCTGGCATCCCATGGCCTCCGCTACCAACCCCGCCCCAGCCGCCTGAACTCCCAAGAGACACGCTCGATTGTCCGGCGTCCAACCCCTTCGCGCTCATCTTGTAGTGTCATCAAAGAGCTCTTGACAAGGTTCATCTAACCGCTTTCACGCCCTTGCAATTCAAACTGTTCTTTTCCCCTGCGCCCTTCGGGGCGCAGCACGTTGTCTTTCGGCGTAGCGAGGTCAGCTCCGGCGGGTGTCGACCTCCGGAGGTTTGCGAAAGCCGACTTCAGTCCCAATGCACGGGAGTTGGCAGGCCGCTCGCGGCTGCCCGAATGGCTACCGTCCGGCGACAGAGCCTCCTTGATGGGCGAGGGTGAACCGGCGGCGCGTCCGGCTGAACAGACGCAGAAAACGGGACGAACCTCGGAACCGTGGCCGGAGGGCGAGTATAATTCCCGCAAATCGTCCTTATGGAAATCTTTCTTATCGTAGTGCTGGCGATTGCCGGTTTTGCGATCTGGTGGAATACCCAGAACGCCATCGAACAGTTGCGCAGTGAGGTTGCGCGCCTGGAGCGCGAGATTGATTTCCTGCGAACGCTGTCGGTTGCGCCTCTCAGACCACAAAGGGCGAGCCTGGCGAGTGAGCCGGCAACTGCGCCAAGACAGCCGGCAGAGAAGCGGCTCGAGGTTGCTCCCCCGCCCATTCCGCGGCCGGAGCCGCCACAGCCGGCGACTGCGCACCACGTCCCGCAACCTGCGATTGCCGCATTCAAGCCGCCCGCGCAGGTTCCGGTCTCTCCTCCCCCGGTTGGGGTGCAACCTCCGGTCTCCGCGCCTCCGGCAAGGGTAATGGCGCCCCCTGCGCCTTTGCCGATGGAGCCGGAAAGGCCGCCGGCAGAGAGCCCCGCGGTGCCGAAGCCGCCGGCCGAAGCGCAGAGGCCTCCTGAGACGCCGAAGCCTGCCGAGGTGGATGCGCAGGCAATCGCGGCCGGCAAGCTCTTTTCGCTGGAAGAGCGGCTGGGCGCCAACTGGCTGAACAAGATCGGCATTGCCATCGTCGTGATCGGGATCGGCTACTTTCTGGCTTACAAACTGCAGACCTGGGGACCGGGCGGCAAGGTGCTGTGCGGTTATGCGGTGAGCTTTGTATTGCTGGCCGGCGGCATGTGGCTGGAGCGCAAGCCGACCTATCGCATCTTTGCCCGCGGCGGCATCGGGGGCGGCTGGGCGCTGGCCTTCTTTACAAGCTATGCCATGTATCATGTCCCCGCCGCGCACGTGCTCTCCTCGCTGGCCGCCGACCTGGTGCTGATGATGGCGGTGGCCGCGGGGATGGTGGCCCATTCGCTGCGCTACCGGTCGCAGACCGTTACGGGGCTGGCGTTTCTGCTGGGCTTTGTCACCTTGCTTACGAGTCATCTGGAGGGGACGGAAGGGAACGTGGTGTTCAGCCTGACGGCCAGTGTGGTGCTGGCCGTGGCGCTGGTGGTGGTGACCACGGTGCGCCACTGGGCCTGGCTGGAGTTTGCCGGCTTGATTGCCGTCTATCTCAGCCACCTGGTCTGGCTGACGAAGGTGCTGCCTGAGAACCATGCGGCCTTCGCCGAGTTCTGGCCCTCAACGGCGCTCATCCTGCTCTACTGGCTCATCTTCCGGCTGGCCTACGTCCTGCGCACGCCTCTCGACCAACAGGAGGAGAATATATCCAGCCTTTCGGCGGTGTTGAACTCCGTCGGAGTGCTGGGCCTGCTCAAATTTCAGGCTGCCCATCCGGAGTGGGCCTTCTGGGCGGAGTCGGCGTTGGGCGCGGTGGAAATGGGACTGGCGTTCCGGGTGCGGTCGAGGCGGCGGCAGGCATTTGTGGTGCTCTCAACCATCGCCACCGTGCTGCTGGTTTCTGCGGTCCCGTTCAAGTTTCATGGCGTGAGCTGGCCGGTGCTTTGGCTGGTGGAGGCGCAAGTGCTCGCCGTTTGCGGGCTACGCCTGGGCGAACCGGTCTTTCGCAGGCTGGGATTGCTAACCGGCGTGGTCACCGGCGGTGTGCTGGCCTTTCATGACGTGATGCCGCTCCTGCTTCTCCGGCTCGATCATCCCGACCCCGGCCGCCATCCGTCGCTGGCTGCGGCCCTGGGGCTGGCGGCGGCTCTCTACTGGATTCATTCCGAGGTCTATCCGCGCCGCTGGCCGCGGATTGCCGCAGATGAGCGCGAAGCCTTCGCGCTACGCATTACCAGCTGGCTGGGCGCGGCCGCCGGCGCCACGGCGATGTGGGTGGCGCTGCCCTATCAGTGGGTTCCGGTTGGCTGGCTGGCGCTTATGCTGCTGCTGGGCCTGGCGGCGCACCGGTTCGGCGGGGCCCTGCTGGCGCTCGAAGCCGATATTCTTACCCTGGGCTCGGCGGCCGTGCTCGTCTTCCATCACGTCGTACCTCTTGTCCTGTTCAGGCTGGACAACCCCGATCCCAGCCGCCACCCAGCGGAGACCGCTGTTCTAGCTCTGGCTGCTGCGGCCTTCTGGATACGCTCCGAGGTCTATCTGCGCATTTTGCCGCGGCTCTTCGCTTGCCTCTCGCTCGATTTCGATCTCACCATCTGGCAGGATCTGGCGCTGCCCGCAACAAGCTGGCTGGGCGTGGCGGCGGCAGCTGCGGCGCTGTGGGTGGCGCTGCCCGATCTCTGGGTTCCGGCAGGCTGGCTGGCGCTCACGCTGTTGCTGGTGTTTGCGGCCCACCGGCTCAAAGGGATTGTCATGGCGGTTCAAGCCGATGCCCTGGCCCTGGGCGCGGGAGCCGTTCTCGCCTTCCACCATATTCTTCCTCTGGCATGGTTCCGGCTTGCCAACCCCGACCCCAGCCGCCACCTGGCGGAGACCGCCGTGCTTGCGCTGGCGGCCGCGGCCTACTGGCTCCGCGCCGAGGTTTATCCCCGCGTCTTGCCCCGGTTCGACTCCGGCCCGTCGCCTGACTTCGACATCGACTCCTGGCAAGCCTTCGCGCTTCCCGCCAGCAGTTGGCTGGGCGTCGCCGCCGCCGCCGCGGCCCTGTGGGTGGCGCTGCCCGCGCCGTGGGTGGTGGTGGGCTGGCTGGCGCTGGTGGTGGCGCTGGGGCTGGCGGCGGACGGGGTCAAGGCGCGAACGCTTGCTTTGCAGGCCGATCTGCTGTCCGTGGCTGCTTTCCCAGGGCTCGTTGCATGGGATCTTTGGACGCAGGGATGGTGGGACCACCGGGCGCCGCTGATGGCCTCGGTCGCTCTGCTCTATGCGGGCATGCGCCGCAAGACGGCGCCGGCGGGTGCGGGCAACTATGTGGCGCCGGCTTACTCCTGGGCGGCTACGCTGCTCATGGCCTACGTGGCCACGGTTCTCGCTTCGGACCTGGCTCTCGGTCCGGTTTGGGTGGCGCTGGGACTGGCGCTCTTTGAGATTGGCCGCTGGGCAAGAAAAGGCTATCTGCGCTGGCAGGCTTTCTTTCTTGTCGCCATTGCATTTGGGCGCTATTTTGCAATCGATCTGCCGATGAACTTCGGCCCCGCGGCGCCGATTGCGCTGAACGCGGATGGAAGGCCGCTTGCGCCGGCTCACTTCAGCCTGGTCAATTCCCTGCTGCTTGAGGTTCTGATTCTGGCGGCGATCGGCTACTGGCTCCTGGAGCGGACGCGCAATCGCCAACGCTGCACCGGCGCAGAACATGTCATCGGGCTCGCCGCCAATGCGCTGGGCACGCTGTCTATTGCGCTGTGGTTTGCCTATCGCTTCCCGTCCGACTGGGTTCCCGTGGCCGGCGGCGAGGCCTGGGTCACCGCGATCTGGGCGGGAATGGCAACGGTGCTGCTGGCGCTGGCCTGGATTGTGCGGCGCAGAGCCTTTCTGGTTCAGTCGATGGCTCTGGCCGGGGCTGCCGTCGGGCGCGGGCTCGTCCTCGACCTGTTCGCCGATAGTCCCGCGGGCTTCTGGCATGGGCCGCTCTTCCACCTGGGAGTGACGGCGGTCATCCTGCTGGCCGCGCTGCCGTTTGCCTTCCGGCTGCGCGGTGAGGGACGCTTTGCGACGTCGACCGTCTCGCTGCCCCCGGACCTGGGACTGATCTTCCGCAGCCCCGAACAGTGGTTCTTCTTCGCCGCCTTCGGGTTGGAGGTGGTCGCCCTGGCGGTCAAGCTCAGCTCCGGCCACATCACCATCGCCTGGAGCCTGCTCGGCCTGGGTGTCTTTCTCTTCGCCCTGGCGGTGGGAGAGCGCAGCTACCGGCTGGCCGGACTGGGGCTGCTGCTGGTGTGCGTGGCCAAGATCCTACTCATGGACGTGTGGCAACTGCCGCTTTCGCAACGCTGGATCACCTTCGTGGTGCTGGGGCCGGCGCTGGTCGCTATCAGCTTCCTGTACACGCGCTTCGGGGCGGTCATTCGCAAGTTCCTGTGAGCTGGGTTGAATTGTGGAGGGTTTGGAATCGCTGCCGCACTGCTGAAAGGCCGGCGGGCGGGGAATGGAAAGGGAGACTCATTCATGAACGGGACTCGTGCCAAGGTGGTGGCGTTCAATGGCAGCGCCAGAAAAGGCGGAAACACGGCCATCCTGCTCCAATATGTTCTGAAGGAACTTGAACAGGAAGGAATCGACACCGAACTTGTCGAGCTGAGCGGAGCCAAGATTCACGGTTGCCTGTCCTGCTGGAAATGCTCGGCAAACAAGGATCGCAGGTGCGCGCAAAAGGGAGATATGGGCAATGCCCTGATCGAAAAGATGGAGCAGGCGGACGGCATCCTGCTCGGCTCTCCCACCTATGTGGCCGACATCTCTCCCGAGATCAAAGCTTTGATAGACCGCGCCTGCCTGGTTGGCAAGGCAAACGGCGGCATCTTCCGCCGCAAGGTCGGCGCTGCCGTTGTGGCCGTGCGCCGCGCCGGAGCCATTCACGCCTTCGATGCGCTTAACCATTTCTTCCTGATCAGTGAAATGATCGTGCCCGGCTCGTCGTACTGGAACATCGGCATCGGCCGCGAGATTGGCGATGTCGAGAGGGACGAGGAGGGTATTCGAACCATGAAAACCCTGGGGCAGAATATGGCGTGGCTGCTGAAGAAGGTGAAGAGCTAGCCGGCTCGCCGCCTGCCGCGCCGTGGTTGCGGAAGACGCTTTCACCAACCTGAATCAGGGTGGTAGACTTTTGTCCGCGGGAGTTCGACCATGCGCAGGCACCGATTTGCAACGCTGGTTCTTACAGGCGCCGCGCTGCTGAATCCATTCCTCGGCACGCGCCCGGACGCCTCCTGCCAGGCCGGCGCGCCCGTCCCGGCGAAATCCGGTCACTATGCATTACAAGGAGGCCGTGCGATGTCCTTTGCGCTGAAATCAACGGCATTTGCGAACGGCGGCGAGATTCCCAGGAGGTACACCTGCGATGGCGCCGACCTCTCGCCCGCATTGAGCTGGGATAACGTGCCGGCGGGGACGCAATCGCTGGCGCTCATAGCGGACGATCCCGATGCGCCCGTAGGCACATGGACACACTGGATCGTCTGGAACATCCCTGCCCAAGCTACGGCATTGCCGGAGGGCGTGCCCAAGGTGGAAGCGCTCGACAATGGCGCGCGCCAGGGGAGGAACGACTTCAGGCGCATTGGTTATGGCGGTCCGTGCCCGCCTGCAGGCAAGCCCCATCGCTACTTCTTCAAGCTCTTCGCTCTGGATGCAAGGCTGGACGTGAAGGCAGGCGCCGCCAGGAGCGAACTGGAAGCCGCCATGAAGCCACACGTGCTGTCGCAGACGGAATGGATGGGCACCTACAGACGATAATCCCGGCGCTTGCGGGACGGCACGCAGGTATCTACCGGCTGCCGAGGGGAAACCGCTCGCGGATCTCGTAGCGGGAACCGGCGGGACCGAGAAAGCTCTCGTACAAAAGGAATTCGCCGGCGACAAAGCCAGTGAAGTTTGGCTGGCGTCCGATCGCGGCCTTGAGTTCAACCATTCCCCGCCGCTGGCCCTGGCGTTTGTCGCGGGCGAGAGTGATGTGGGGTTGGTAGGGACGAGTTTCGGGGATGAACCCGCAAAGCTGCGTCGCCGCCGTTACACGCTTCTGGAGCAGAAGCAGCTCGGGCGTGACCCTGACGGCAGCAATGAGTATTCCGGCCCGATCGAAGAGACCCAGCCCATCAAACTGTATGGGGACGGACGGCAAGCGCAGCTCGCGCAAGCGCGAGACGACGCAGTCATATTCTCCGCGGCCGGCATCGCCCAGAAACTGCAGAGTGACGTGCCAGGATTCGGGAGCAGGCCAGCGCAGCCCGTCGCCATCCGATCGAAGCCGCGCCACGGCCGCCGAAAGTTCGCCGATGACTCCAGCCGCCAGAGGTATCCCGACAAAGAGACGCATACAGAGACTATGGTAAGCGCCTCGTCCGCCCTCGGGCCCGCATGGTTAGCGAGGAAGTTGCGTGAGATATCCTGGGCGGCTCGATCCAGGTAAAGATGTGCGGTGCCGTTTGTCGCGCCCGGCTTTCGCTTGCTCCCGGCCGCCTGGCGGCGCGGATGCATTATCCTCAGGAGCGTGGATACGGCTGCTTCCAAGCCCGGTGATCTCGTCCTGCCCTTGCCCGCCGGGCAGCCGTCCACTGCGGCTCAACATCCCGCGCATTCAGTTCCCGCGCTGCCGCCGAGTCTTCTCCAGGAACTTTGGCGCACGGCGGCGGCGGAGAGCTGCGGCCTCAGTCTGGAGGAGTTCAACGTCGTTCTCACTTCGGTCGGCGAAAGAGTCAATCATGGGCTTCCGGCCGGCGTGCTGCCCGATGCCGCTCAGAAGGCTGCGTTCTTTCGTTCCCTGCATCTCTCCGAGCTTGCTCTCGCGCATTCCTGCGCCCTTGGCCGCGAAACCGCCTGGGAGAGATTTCTAAGCCGTTACCGCGCTTCCCTCGTCCGTGCCGCCGTGTCTATCACCGGCTCCGCCAGCCTTGGGCAGGAACTCGCCGACTCGCTTTACGCCGAGCTGTACGGGCTCCGTCAGACCGGCGGCGAGCGCCGCTCGCCGCTGGCCTCCTACACCGGCCGCGGGTCGCTTCTGGGCTGGCTGCGGGCAACCCTCGCGCAGCGGAGCATCGATCGCCATCGGCGCACGCATCGAGAAACCCCGCTGGACGGCTTCGACGCTCCCGCTCCCGCGCCTGCCGCGATGTCAGCGCACGCGGACCATCTGGCGGAGGCCCTTGCCCGGACTTTCCGGAATCTGGCCGCCGAGGACCGTTACTTGCTCTCCGCTTACTACCTCGACCGCCAGACCTTGCTGCAAATCGCGCGCATTCTAGGCGTTCACGAGGCCACCATCAGCAGAAGGTTGAAGCGGCTGCTGGGGGATGTGCGCAAACAACTGCTTGCCAACCTGCGATCCGGCGGCCTGAGCAAGAGAGCCGCGGAAGAAGCCCTGGGCGCCGACCCGCGCGACATTGAAATAAACCTGCGCATGTTGCTGCAAACTTCGCAAACCTCAACGTTCTCCAATCAGACGGCTGCAAGCGCGGCCTCCGATCCACTATGAGCGAATATCTCCAAACCGGGCAGCATCCAGACGCGGACCAGATCGGCGCCTTCGTGGAGCACGCGCTGCCCGCGCATGAGCGGGAGCGAATGTTCGACCATCTCGCCGTCTGCCCGGAGTGCCGCGCCGTTGCCGCCTTTTCGCTGCCTCCGGTTGAAGAGCACGCGAAGAGGTTGGCCGCGTCCGCGCGCAGGCCATGGTGGTCCGGCTGGAGCCTTGCCTTGCCCGCCGCCGTCGCCGTTGCCGCGCTCACCGTCTTCGTCCTCTACATCCATCGCGCCGCGGTGGTTCCAAGCGCTCCCGCATCCAACCAGATTGCGATCTCCCATCCGCCCGCGCCGCCAGCTTCTCAAGGGCAGTTGCCCGCTCCTTCCGCCAGGCCGGCTCCAGGCGGCTCGCAGGCGCAGGCGGCCGGAAGCGGCCAACCAGCGCCAGCGGGCGGGGCAGGCTTGGCGGCAAAGCAGATTCCCGAGCCTGCAATGATGTCCGCCCAGCTTGCCGCCGCGCCCCGGACGCAAGACCGCAAAGTTGGCGCTTGGGACGAGGTTGCCAAGGCCTCCGTCAACCCCCCGTCCGGAAGCCCTGGGCAAAACGCAAGGTTCGGCGCCGCGCCTCACGCGGTTGTAAGCAGTGGAGCGGCCGGCGGCATGGCCAGGGCTCCATCGGCCGCCGCTGAAAACACTCTGGAGAAGCAAGCGGCGCTCGAACCCGCGGGAACGGCCTTCTTTTCAGCGCAACCGGCACCGGCCCCACCGGCGATGGCGCCATCCGCCCCGAGCAGCGCAACGGTCGAGGTGAGCAGCGCCGCCCCCGTCCAAACTGTATCCTCCGTTGAGGCCAACACGGTCCTCGCCGCGGACGAGGCACAGGCCGCCCAGCCCAAGCATCCCTTGCCCAGCCGCCTTCCGGTCTTGTCCATGGCTGCGCAGGCACGCCTCATGGTGGCTATCGACACCGGCAACGCAGTCTTCATAAGCACGGATGACGGCAGGCACTGGAAGGCAATTCGCGCGCCATGGCAGGGACGGGCCGTGCGGGCCGATCTGGTCGAGTTCCCGGTTGCCAGCCGGGACAGAGAGGCCGGCGCGGTCGCGTTGCGAGCCACCGGCGCGGATTCGGCTGGGACCGTAAACGGAGCCGCCGTTGCACAAGCTCGCTCGCTTTCCGCTCTGCGCGGCTCCAGCCTCGCGGGCACGGTGACAGATAGGACCGGGGCGGTCATTCCAGGCGCGACCGTCGCCGTCACCGACACCGCGGCCCACACGGTACGCACGGTCAGGACGGACAGTGCCGGCCGTTACATCGTCGATGGGCTTGCGCCGGGAACCTATCGGGTGGAAGCCCGCTCTCCCGGATTCGAGACCGGGACGCTGGCCGCGGTTGCCGTCGCCGCCAACAGCCGGAGCGAAGAGAATCTCTCTCTCTCTGTTGGCGCGGTTTCCCAAACCGTCACCGTGAGCAACGCGCCCCCGGAGACCATGGCTGTAGACGCAGCCAAGGAATCCTCTGCCTTGAAGAAAGCGAAAGCAAAGCCCATGGCGCCGAGCCAGCCCGCTCCGGTCTTCGAGATCACCACCGACAGCGGCGAACGTTGGACGAGCGCCGACGGCGTGACCTGGAAGCAGATGTAGCCGCCTCCGGCACAATTTGCATTTTCTTCTTCAAAGAGCTGCAAGTTCAGAAAGTATCGGCGTTCTCCTGTCAGACGAGTAGCCGGAAACCGATTCCCGGCGAACCACAGGAGAACCCGCATGACCACCCGACGCCCTGGTTGTTCCCCAAGCATCTTCCGTTCCTTCGCGACTGTTCTGCTTCTCACCATGGGAGCCTCGCTCTCCATCTTTCAGGCGCGGGCAGAGCAACTGGCCGCCACTTACGGGCACGGAAACCTGTCGGTCACCATCCCCTACAACTCATCGCAAGCGGGCTCGGGCAGACTGACGGTAGAGATTCTCGACCCCGAGGACAAGGCTGTGGGCCGCGCCGAGAGCGTTGTCGAAATCCGCAAGGGCAATGGTTCCTGGCAGCAGACAATCGCTCCCGAGCAGCCGATCGCCTTCGAAGACATCCTCTGGCATCGCGTTCGCTACCGCTTCGAGTACGACGGCGCGAAGCTCCCGGCAATCGAGGGCATCGAATCCATCTCGCAGATCATCCGCCGGCCCGTCGTTCGGGTACTTGGCGATAAGGAGTACCTGGCCGGCAGCCAGGCAGTCATCCGCGTCATCGTCTCGGAAGCCAACAGCAACGCTGTCCAGGCGGGCTCCCTGCACATCGATCTTCTGATTCCCGGCCGGGAGCCGCTGCGGCTGTTCGCCGGGAATCTCAACCGCCGCGGCACAGTGGAAGCCGGCTTGCGTTTTCCCGCGGGCCTCACAGGCGACTTCCAGTTGCGCTTCGCCGTGGATACGCCCATCGGCTCGACCGAATACACCCAGCCCATTCAACTGAAAGACACGGCATCCATTCTTCTCACCACGGAGAAGCCCATCTACCAGCCCGGCCAAACCATCCACGCGCGCGCGCTGGCCCTGGACCGCGCCGCTGGCCGGGCGGCCGGCAACCGCAAGCTCACCTTTGAAGTGGAAGACTCGCGCGGCAACAAGGTCTTCCGCAAAGCCACGGAAACCGACAAGTTCGGCATTGCCTCAGCCGAATTCACGCTGGCCGACGAGGTGAACCTGGGCGCCTACCATCTGCGCGCGCTGATGGGAGATGCGCAGGCGCCCGCGAACACCGCGGAGATAACGCTCCAGGTGGAGCGCTATGTGCTGCCCAAGTTCAAGGTCGCCATCGAGTTCACCGAGAAGAACAACAAGCCGAGGCGCGACTACCGGCCCGGCGACCACGTCACCGGCACGGTGCGCGCCAACTACTTCTTCGGCAAACCCGTCGACCATGCGGAGATTGCAGTCAAGGCTTCGAGCATGGATGTGGCTGTCTTCGAAGCAGCCTCCTCGACCGGCAAGACGGACAGCGACGGCGCGTTCCACTTCGATCTCAAGCTGCCCACTTACTTTGCCGGCCGCCCGCTCAACCAGGGCTCTGCGCGGGCGCTCATCGAAGCTACAGTCACTGACTCCGCCGCCCATGCGGAGACCCGCGGCGAGCCCATCACCATCAGCGAGTCGCCGCTGCTGATCACCGCGGTGCCGGAGGGCGGCACGCTGATTCCCAACATCGAGAACGAAGTCTTCATCCTGGCCTCGTATCCCGACGGCAGCCCTGCAAGCGCCGCACTTACGGTTCATCTTCCCGGCCGGCTCGACCACACTCCCATTGGAGGCGAACAGCCCGAAAGCGATCGGCAGCTCTCGACCGACGCCTCCGGTGTCGCCGTGCTGCGCATCAACCCCCGCTCAGGCATTGAGTCGCTCCGCATCGACGCCGACGACCATCGCGGCAACCGCACCCACAGCACCGTTCCCCTGCAAACCCGCGAAGGCTCAGACCAGATTCTCCTTCACACCAACCGGGCCATCTTCAAGGCGGGCGACCGCATCCAGCTCAAGGTTCTGTCCACGCGCGCTCACGGCGCAGCATACGTAGACATCGTCAAGAACGGCCAGACCATCCTTACGCGCGACCTCGACCTCCACGACGGTCAGGCCGAACTCACCTTGAATACCACGCCGGAGATGGCCGGGACGCTCGACATCGACGCTTACATCTTTGGCCGCGACGCCCAGCCCGTCGCCGATCATCGCCTGGTCTTCGTGCAGCCGGCCGAGGAACTCAAGGTCGAAACCACCGCCGATTCCGCCGTCTACCGGCCCGGCTCCGAGGCTCGCGTGCGCTTCCACGTCACCAACTCGCGCGGCGAAGGCGTGCAGGCCGCGCTCGGCTTGCAGGTCGTCGATGAGGCGGTCTTTGCGCTGGCCGAAAAGAAGCCCGGCTTCGCCAAGGTCTTCTTCTATCTGGAGCAGGAGGTGATGAAGCCGCGCTACGAGATTCATTCGCTGTCCATGGACGACGTGGTCGAAACCAAGGACGCAGCGAAGGGCGAAGCGCAGGACCTGGCCGCGCGCGCCCTCTTCTCCGCGACCGAGATGGCCAATCCCGCCAAGGTCGATATCGAGTTCGGGCGAAGCCTGCCGCAAGACCGGTTCGAGGACTATCAGCAGCGCTATCGCGCGGCCTTCGAGGATCAGGTGCGGCAGATTGCCGCTCAACTCAGCGCGCAGGTTGCGCGGCAGCCCGCCGGCGCGGACATCGTGAAGGCCTTCGCTGTCCTTCAGAATGGCGGTCCTCCGCGCGATGCCTGGAACACGCCCTTGCGCATTGAACCGGCCGGCAGGTTCTACCGGGGGCGACACATTTACGTCGTGCGCAGCGCAGGCCCGGACCGGCGCTTCCTGACTGCCGACGACCTGACGGTCTACATCGAAGTACGCTCTGGAACGCTCGTGAACGGGCCCGGCCAGGGCGGTTCGCTTGATCTCCGCATCGAACCCGATCGCGGCCCCGTCAACGGTCGCGCGGAGGTCACGGGTACGATCATCGATCCATCCGGCGCGGTGGTTCCAGGAGCCACAATTACACTTCGCCAGCTCTCCGCCGGCGAGTCGCGCGCCACCCACAGCAACGCCCAGGGACAATTCAGCCTCGCGGGCCTGCCGGCGGGCGGTTACCGGATTGAGGTGCGCTCTCCAGGCTTCATGGTCCTCTCGCGCAACCTTACGTTGAAAGCGCGCGATCTCGCCACTGTCTCCGTTACGCTGAACATCGGCGCCGTGACCCAAGCTGTAACGGTCACAACCGCGCCGCCGACGCAAGTGTTCAAGGCGATTGGGCATGCCAGGGCTGCAGGGGGCGCCATGCAGGCAGAATTCGGCGCCATGCAGGCTGAATTCGCTGCGGCGCCCACCGCGGTGCCCATGGCGGCCATGGCGATGGACGCAAACGAGGTCATGAAGACGGCGTCCCTCAGCGACCGCTCCTTCATGGCCGTTGACAAGAAACCCGCTCCGGACGCTCCGCACGTGCGCTCCTACTTTCCGGAGGCCCTGTACATCAACCCCGAAATCCTTACCGACGGCAACGGCGACGCCAGCATCTCCGTCCCCATCGCCGACTCCATCACCACCTGGCGAATGGCCATGCTTGCCTCCACGGAGTCGGGCGCGCTCGGCTCCGCCTCCTCAAGCCTCAAGGTCTTCCAGGACTTTTTCGTGGACCTGGACCTGCCGGTCACGCTCACCCAGGGCGATCGCGTCTCGATTCCCGTCGCCGTTTACAACTACTCCGGCAATCCCGGCAAGGTCAGCCTCCAGCTTCAACCCGCCGACTGGTACTCGCTGGACAACGACAGCCCGGAAAAGACTGTCGCGGTCGAGTCCGGCCGCGTTGGAGGGTCGCACTTCACGCTCAACGCCAACCGCATCGGCAAGTTCAAGCTCACGCTCTCGGCCCGCATGGAGGACTCCCAGGGCGCGAACACCGGCGAAGATATTGTCGTCCGCGAGATTGAAGTCATCCCCAACGGCCGCGAGCAGAACCTCGTCTTCAATGGCCGCCTCGAATCCAGCGCCCATCACGATCTCGATTTTCCCGCTGCCTCCATCCCCGACGCCACCAGCGTCCTCGTCCGCCTCTATCCCGGCCCCCTGAGCCAGATCGTCGAAGGCATGGACAGCATTCTCCGCATGCCGTACGGCTGCTTCGAGCAAACCTCCTCCAGCACCTACCCCAACGTCCTGGCGCTCGACTACATGAAGCGCACCAAAAAGCTCACGCCGGAGATTCATGCCAAGGCCGAAGGCTTCATCGCCAACGGCTACCAGCGGCTGCTTACCTTCGAGGTGCCCGGCGGCGGCTTCTCCTGGTTCGGCGAGGCGCCCGCCAACAAGATTCTCACCGCCTACGGACTCATGGAATTCAACGATATGTCCAAGGTCTCGGACGTCGACCCGCGGCTCATCGAGCGCACCGGCGAATGGCTCGCCCGCCAGCAGCAGCCCGACGGCAGTTGGAAGCCCGACACTTACTTCATCAACGAGGGCGCGACCAATCGCTATAACTCGGACGTTCTGCGCATCACCGCCTACATTGCATGGTCGCTCGCCAACACCGGCTACAAGGGCCCCGCTGTCGAGAAGGCCAAGCACTTCATCGAGTCCGATAACGGCGCTAAGGCCGACGCCTACACCCTCGCCGTCATCGCCAACTTCGCCGCCGATTACGCCCAGGATCGCGAGTTCACCCGCCGCTCCATGCAGGCCCTCCTCGACGCCCGCACGGAAAAGGACGGCCAGGTCTTCTGGAACGCCGAAGAAACCGGCGTCTACTCCACCGGCCAGAGCGCCGCCATTGAAACCACCGGCCTGGCTACGCAAGCCCTGCTCAAGTGGGGACAGGCCTCCGAGACCGTCCGCAAAGCCCTCAACTTCATCTCCTCAAAGAAGGAGGCTTCCGGCAACTGGGGCACCACGCAGGCCACCATCACCTCCCTGCGCGCCCTGGTCCTGGCCACCGAACTTAGCGCCTCCGACGTGCGCGGCTCTCTCACCATCGCCCTCAACGGCAAGCCCGTCGAAACCCTGAAGCTGACCGCCGAGAACAACGACCTCCTGCACCAGTTCGTCTTCAAGGGCGCCGGCCTCATCGACCCGGCGAAGCCGGCGTCCGTCGAACTCAAATTCGACGGTTCCGGCACCCTGGCTTACCAGGTTGTCGGCCGGTACTTCACGCCCTGGGAAGAAAGGCCGGCCGGGGAGCCGCTTTCCATCGACGTGGCCTACGACCGCACGCATCTCGCTCAGAACGACATCGCCACCGCCACGGCAACCATCCGCAACAACCTGCCCAAGACCGCCAACATGGTGATGGTGGATCTCGGCATCCCTCCCGGCTTCGACCTGCTCAGCGAAGACCTGCAATCTTTCCAGGAGAAGACGGCAGGCCGGGAAAGCGGCCGCCTGGAGAAGTTCTCGCTCACCGCGACGCAGGCGATTCTCTACTTCAACGCGCTTTCCGCACGGGAAACGGTAACGCTGAGCTTCCGCCTGCGCGCCAAGTATCCCATCCGCGCCCGCACTTTCCAGTCGCGAGTCTACGAGTACTACGATCCGGACGTAAACTCCACGGCGCGGCCCGTGCAGCTGGAGGTGGCCGGACAATAGGTTTCCGGCCACATCGTTTCGTGCATCGCGGTAGGCTGCAGTGGCCGCCCACCCCAGGCGCAAGGACAGAGGCGCGCCGAGGGTGGGGCACGCTGCTTCAGTACAGCGGCGAGCGGCCTGGGACCTATAGCCGGACGCGCGCGCTATGTTCTAGCCGCGAACGCCCAGCTGTTTCCCAGGCAGAAGTTGACAATCGAGCAGCAGAGAATGGCGATGCTGTTCGAGGCCAGCAGGGGTATGCGCGCCTCGTGGACGAGCAATTGCATCAGCGCGAGATTCCCCAGCATGGAAACCAGCCCGTTGGAAAGATGGAAACGGATCAGCTGACCGAGCAGCGCGGAGGGGTCGCGGCGGTCGCGCCAGGTGTAGCCCAGGTGCCACGCAAAGTTGTGCAGCAGCGTCAGTTCCAGGGCCGCGGCCGAAGCCCACAGGTAATGGCCCGCTGTCAACCGGTTGAAGAGAGCGAGCGCGGCAAGCTGCACCACCATGCCCATGGCTCCCACCAGGTTGAACTTGCCACAACGGATCAACGTGTTCACGGCAAGGGCTCCTGGCGGTAGAGTTGCGCCGTATGGCGCACGGTGACCGCGATCGCCATGGCGAACATGCCGGCCGCCGCTATCGCGCCTCCCAGATCGAAGAGCAGCATCCGGTGACCGAACAGTGTCGAGTAAGGACTGCGCAGCAGCGCCAGGTTGCCGATGATGAGCAGAATGCGAATCTCCGTGGGGCCGAAGATGCCTTGCGAGAGTTGAAAGCACGACAGCGTATAGGTGGCCAGGTAACTCTCGCCCGACAGCATCAGGAACGCCACCAGCATGGCGATCGCCGTCTGCCAGTGCAGAAACCCGGAGCAGCCGAGCCCGCACATTAGCGCCACCGATCCGAAGATGTCCACCATGTGATCCACGTAGAAGCCGTAGCGCGGACGCTGCTGGCGGCGCACCCGGGCCAGGGTTCCATCCATGCTGTCTCCGAGCCAGTTGAGCGCCAGGCAGAGAATCACCAGCAGCAGGGCGCGGCGGTCGTAGCGCGACAGCGCATAGCAGATTCCCGCGCCAACCTGCGCGCCCAGGCCGAGCAGCGTGAGCTGGTCCGAGGTGAGCCACTTCGGGGCGCGCGCCGCCATCCACTGCAAGGCGCGCTTCTCCATGGAGGCCGTCAGCGCACGGTTTACCCGGCGCGCCGATTGAAATACCGCTTCATCGTTCGTTGCAGCCGCATTCATATTCATTTTCTTTTCCTTTCCAGGGGCGTTCCCTCCAATTGCCGCCCCTCGCGCCGGTCTTCGGTGCCGCCAACAAGCTATTTGCGCAGCGCGTTACACGTAGCGCGCAGCGTGAACTCCAGCGATTCGCGGGGCACGCTCTCCACAAATGGCCCAATCGCCCAGCCGAGGCCGGTTGGGATGGAGCGCGAGAGCGAGACCGACTCGATCTGCATGTAGAGTCCGCCGTCCCGCTCCTCGTAACTCCAGTAGGTATTCATCTGCCACAGGAAGCCGTGATCCTCGCCGGGAGCCAGCGCGCGCTCGCCGGCCGTGCCGGGCGAGCCGATCTCGGAGATTTGCGTGCTGCGCGAGATGCTGTATCCGTGGCGCGCATCGAGCTGTCCAAAGACAATGTCGTAGGCCGTATCCATCACTGCCGTGAGGATGTGCTTCTGGCGCACCCGCATCGTGATCTGAAAACGATCGCCTTGCTGCGTGAGGACTTTCGCTTGCAGCACCTGCTGCGAATAATACTGTGGGTAGGCGCCGAAGTTCTTCATCAGCCGCTCGAAATCCGCCGCGGTAGCTCCGGGTGCAAACGCGGTGCCCCGCCAGTGGTGCAGCATGGCTCCGGAGAAGACCGCGCCGGTGGCGGGCGTAAGCTGCTCGACGATCAACTCTCCCTGGCGCAGGCGCGTATCGCTCTCTGTGGGCGAAGCCAGCGGAGCGAGAAAGCCGTCCTGCGAGCTATGCTGCCGGGCGAGGCGCGCCTCGACTGTGCCGCTATAGGAGTTGAATGCCGAAACAGCCTCAGGCGTGGGTCCCGCCACGGCGCAGCGGGGAACGGCCGCGAACAGCAGGACGATGAGCAGCCCGCTGAGGGCGGAGAACGGTCGCGAATCTGAGTACCGGCGTCGCTTCATGAACCAAAGATCGCACCGGTCCGGCCTTCGACGCAATGCCTGGAATCTCATCTGTTGAAGAATGTTTGTCACTCCGCAAGCGATTGCGGCAATGAGGGTTATGAGAAGTTGTACTTTGCGCGGCGGCTGGGGATTGAAACCGCGATCGGATACACTGGACCCGGTGAGATGACGGACCCACGGCCAGCCCGGCGCTATCGCTTCGGAGCATTCGAAGCCGACGCCGCCACCGGAGAACTGCGCAGGCAGGGCATCCGCGTCAAGCTGAACGCGCAGCCCTTCCAGATGCTGTTGATGCTGCTGGAGCGGCCCGGCGAACTGCTGACCAGGGAGGAGATCTCGCGCCAGCTGTGGCCCGACGGAACCTTTGTCGATTACGAGCACGGCGTAAACGCGGCGGTAAACCGCATCCGCGAAGCTCTGGGAGACAAGGCAGGCAGTCCGAGATTCGTTGAGACCCTGGCCCGGCGCGGCTATCGCTTTGTGGCTCCGGTGGAACGGATCGCTCCCAGGGAGGATCAGGCAGCCGCAGTCTCCGAGCCGCCTTCGCTGCCGGCTCGCGAGCAGGCGGCAGCTCCTGAAGAGCAAACCGCGGCTCCGGCCGCGCCTGAGCCCAGGCTTCGCAGCCGGATTCTGGCCTCGCCGGAGGAGCTTCCGAGAGCTTCGCATCGGGTTGTGCAGACGCTCTTCGTCCTGTTGCAGTGCATGTACATGGGCTTCTATGTCGGGGCGCTGGCAAACCTGGCGGAGATTGAAGACCTCTTCTCGGTGCTGCCCAAGGCGACTTACGTGCTTGATCTGCTGATCGTGACGGCCGCGATCCTGATTCCTGTCCGCGCCTTCGTGCTTACGGCGGTGCTCTTCCATGCGCCCGGAGCGGGCGGAAAGTTCCTCAAGATCTGGCCGTTTCTGCTTGTTCTCGACGAGTTATGGTCGCTCTCGCCATTCCTGCTCCTGCACCACATCAACTTCGGGCTGGCGCTGGCGTGCACCACGCTGCTCGTTTATTCGCCCTTCGCTCAGCGCTCGCTGGTGCTGATGGGCGCGGGCGGCGCCGGTCGCGAAAGCGCGGCCGCTGTCCGCTGAGCTCTGCGGCAGAGCCTGCCGCCCCTCCACCGCAGCCGCCTCTATTCGTCTCGCAGGGCGACCATGGGATCGATGCGCGAAGCGCGCCGCGCCGGAAGCCAGCTGGTGGCAAGCGCAATGGCGGCGACGGCAGCGGTGACGGCCGCGAATACTCCGGCATCGTCCGGACGCACGCCCTGGAGCAGGTTGGCGACCAGATGCGCCAGGCCGTATGCCATCAGAAGGCCCGTGCATACTCCCGCACCTGTGAGCCATGCCGCCCGGCGCAGAATCAAGGTCATCACATCCTCGCGCCGCGCGCCCATGGCCAGCCGCACGCCGATCTCGCGCGTCCGCTCGCCGACCAGGTTGCCCATCACGCCGAAGATGCCGATCGCCGCCAGCAGCATGGCGATAAGCGCGTCCACGGCCAGCATCGCGGCGGCGTACATCAGCCCCGTCAGCAGTTCATGCAGATACTCCTGGTAGGTCATCAGCACATCCAGCGGCAGCGTGGGATCGAGCCCGGCCAGCGCCTTGCGCGCCGGCGCAGCCAGGGCCAGCGGATCGCCATCGGTCATCAGCGCATAGGTCGCTCTCTGGGGCGGCATCTGCGCCGCGCTCATGTACACGGCCGGCCTGAGCGTCTCGTCCCACGTGGAGTAGCCGGTCTCCCGCGCGACGCCGACGATCGTCAGCCAAGGCTCATGGCTCGTGGCAGGGTCGCCCATGCGGATGCGGCGGCCGATCGGGTTCTCGCCGGGGAAGTAGCGCGCCGCGAATTGCTGGCTGACGACGGCGACCGGCAATGAGTCCAATGTGTCGCTCGTGGCGAAGGCTCTGCCCTCGACGATGGGGATGCGGAAGGCGGCAAAGTACCCGTCGCTGACCGGCAGGCGCAGCGCGCTCTGGAACTTGCCCGGCACAACGGGGCGATTCTCGATAGCGCAATCCTGCAGCGGCCATCCGTTGTCGCTGTAAGGCAGCGCGGAGCTCAGCTCGGCATGGGTCACGCCGGGCAGCGCGCGAAGTCTTGCCAGGCTGTCTGCGTACCATGCGGCTTGCTTCCGCGGGGTATCGTAGCGGGTCAGCGGCAAGGTTATATTCCAGGTGAGCATCTTGTCCGGTTGGTACTCGTCTGCCATGTGCAGCAAGTGCCACATTCCCTTCGAGATCAGCGCCGCGCCAATTACCAGTGCTAGGGCCAGCGCGATTTGTGAGACGGCAAAGATGTTCCTCAGCCGGCCGCTCCGCCTGGAGGCGGTGGCCCCGCGCGATCCCGACCTCAGTTGCTCCACGAGATTCAGCCGCAACGCCTCTACCGCCGGGGCAATTCCAGAGACAATCCCCGCCCCTATGGCCAGCAGCAGAGAGAATGCCATCACTCGGCCGTTCAAGGAGGTATTGGACCAGCCCGCCATGTAGCGCGCCACCCGCGCGGGCATGGTTATGAGGATCACGTGCAGATACACCGCGGCGAATATCAGTCCGCCGCCCGCGCCGGCAATGCCCAGAAGAACGTTTTCCATCAGCAACTGGCGCATGATCCGCCAGCGGCTGGCGCCCAGCGCGGTGCGCATGGCGATCTCCGGCCGCCGCGCAATGCCGCGCGCAAATTGCAGGTTGGCCACATTGGCGCAGACCACCAGCAGCACAAAGAGAGTTGCGCCCATCACCAGCCGGTAGTAGAGCGGGGTCAGATCGCCATTGATGCCGTCCAGCAGCGGCTCGACCTTCACGCTCAACCCCCGGTTGGTTGCCGGGTAGGCCTTCGCCATGCGGTCGGCAATCACGCGCATCTCCGCTTGGGCCTGCTTGACCGTGACGCCCGCGCGCAGCCGGCCGGTTACCAGGTAATCGTGCGCGGCGCGGTCTCCCAGTTGCCCAGGCGTGGGCGCAAAGGGCAGATAGAAATCGGCGTCCGAGGGATACTGCATCGTCTTTGCCATAACGCCGATGACGGTGTACTCACGCTGGTCCAGCTCGATCTTGCGGCCCAGCACCGCCGGATCGCCGGCAAAGCGCTGCTGCCAGAAACCGTAATTCAGAACCGCGACGGCATCGCTTCCGGGCTGGCACTCGCTCTCACCATAGACACGGCCCAGGAGCGCCTGCGCGCGCAGAACGCTGAAGAAGCTGGCCGAAGTCACCGCCGTCCGCACATGCGCGGCGTCGCCCGCCCCGGTCAGGCTCATATCTCGCGTGGCGCGCACCGCCAGCTCTTCAAAGGAGCGGCTCTGGCGGGTCCAATCCTCGTAGTTGGCCAGCGCCACCGGCTCGTAACCGCCGCGGTCCTGCTGCTCGGCAACCGTCACCAGGTGGTCCAGCTGGGGCACCGCCAGCGGATGCAGCACCACCGCGTCCATGCTGCTGAAGCCCGCCGTGTTGGCGCCGATGCCAATGGTCAGGGTCAGTATGGCCGCGATCGAAAAGCCCGGCGACTTGGCCAACTGCCGCAGCGCGTAACGCAGATCCTGGAGCGTGGTGTGCATTCGTTTCTCCTTCAATGGGCCCGTTCAGCCTAACTGGAAAGCGATCGGGCTGCCGCCGCCAGTTGTTCTTATTCGTCGCGCAGGGCGACCATGGGATCGATGCGCGATGCCCGCCGCGCCGGAATCCAGCTTGACCCGAGCGCGATGACCGCGATGGCTGCCGGGATGGCGGTGAAGAGGATCGGATCGCCGGCGTGCACGAAAGAGACAACGCTGGCCAAACCATATGCCATGGCGACAGCCAGAGCCAGGCCGATGAGGAGCCCCGCTCCGGTGAGCCACGCTGCGCGGCGCAGCATCATGCTCAGCACGTCTTCGCGGCGCGCGCCCATGGCCAACCGCACGCCGATCTCCCGCGTCCGCTCGCCCACCAGGTTAGCCATCACGCCGAAGATGCCGATGCCGGCCAGCAGCAGGGCAATAAGGGCATCGAAGCCAATGCTCCCGGCCAGCCATCTCATGCCGATCGTATGATCCCGCATGAACTGCGCGTAGGTCTGCAATCCGTCCAGCGGCAGCGCCGGGTCAAGGCCGGCGAGAGCCTTTCGCACGGCTGGCGCAAGGGTGAGCGGATCGCCCTCCGCCGTGACCGTAAACATGACGCTGGCCGGCGGAATTTGCGCCGCGTCCATATACACTGCCGGAGCGTGCACCCCGTTGAAGAAGCCGTATTCCGTCTCCTCGACGACGCCCACAATCGTCATCCACGGGGTCTGGCCGTCGGTGCCCGCGTCCGTGGTGAGGTTGCCATATGCCCCCTCCTTCCTGGACTCGCCGGCGTCGCCCGTCTGGTCGTTGCGCCCCGCTCCCATGCGAATGCGCTGCCCCAGCGGATTCTGGCCGGGGAAGTAGCGCGTCACAAATCCGCGGCTCACGATGGCCACCGGCTGGGAGCGCAGATCGTCGCTGCGGTTGAACAGGCGTCCGGAGGGCATTCCCGGGGCCAGGGGAATGTGGAAAGCGGCAAAGTATCCGGGGCTCACCTGGATGCGCAGCGCGCTTTGGAACTTGCCGGGAATCAGAGGGCGATTCTCGATCTGGCAATCGTCCGGCAATTCGAGGTCGCCCAAGGGGGGCGTGGTGGTCAGCTCGGCGCCCTTCACCCCAGGCAGGGTGCGCAGTTTTTCCAGGCTGGCGTTCTGCCAGGCGGCCAGCTTCTCCGGCGTATCGTAGCGCACGGCGGGCAGGTGAACGTTGAAGAAGAGCATATGGGCGGGGTCGTAGCGGTCGGCGGCATGGAGCATCCCCAGCATGCTTCTGGCCATCAGCGCCGCGCCGATCACCAGCACCACGGCCAGCATAATCTGCGAGACCGCGAAGATGTGCCTCATCCAGCGGCTGCGCGCGGCGCCCGCGATAGCGTGCGAGCCGGACTTCAGTTGATCCACCAGGTTGACGCGCACCGCCGCCAACGCCGGAGCAAAGCCTGAGATCGCGCCCGCGCCCACGGCCAGCAGCAGAGACAGCGCCAGGGCGCGTTCGTTCAGCGAGATGTTGGACCATCCGGCGATGAAGTGGCCCACCTCCTGGGGCAGCGACAGGACGGAGATTTGCATGTAGACCTGGCCGACCACCAAACCGCCGGCCCCGCCCACCAGCCCCAGCAGAAGATTCTCGGTGAGCAACTGCCTTGTCAACCGCCAGCGGCCAGCGCCCAGGGCGGTGCGCATGGCAAACTCCGGCCGCCGCGCGACGCCGCGCGCCAGTTGCAGATTGGCCACATTGGCGCACACCACCAGCAGCACAAAGAGCGTGGCGCCGACCATCATGCTGAAGAAGAACGGCCCGTAAAAGCCATTGAAGTCCTCCAGGAAAGGCACCAGCTTCACTTGCCAGCCCTTGTTGGTGGCCGGATACATCCCGTCCAGCCGGTCCGCAATCAGATTCATCTCCGCCTGCGCCTGGTCCTGCGTAACCCCCTTGCGTAAGCGACCCAAGACCAGATAATCGTGGGCGCCGCGGTTGGCGATTTGCGCGGCATCCGGCGCCAGGGGGATAAGAATATCGGTCATGGGCGGATATTGCAGAGTCTGCGGCATGACGCCGACGATGGTGTAGGCGTGCAGATCCAGCTCAATCTTCCGGCCCAGAATTCCCGGGTCGGCGTTGAAGTGGTGCTTCCAGAAGTAGCAGCTCAGCACCGCCACGCTGTTGCGGCCCGGTTCGGTTTCGCTCTGGTTGAAGGCCCGGCCCAGCAATGGGTTGGCCCGCACCACGGAGAAGAAGCTGGGCGACACCAACTCCACGCGCACGTTCTCGGCTTCACCGGCCCCGGTCATCGCCATTTCGGCGGAGCGGTGCACGGCCAGTTCTTCAAACGAGCGCGTCTGGCGCTGCCAATCTTCATAGTTCGCCAGCGCGACCGGCTTCAAGTCGCCGCGATTCTGCTGCTCCTGGACCGTCATCACATGGTCCAGGTCCGGGATGTCCAGAGGGCGCAGGATCACGGCGTCCATGATGCTGAAACTGGCCGTATTGGCGCCGATGCCGACAGCCAGCGACAGCACCGCCGCGAACGTAAAGCCCGGCGACTGGCGCAACTGGCGCCATGCGTAACGCAGGTCTTGAAGCAGGGTCTGCACTGAAGCCTCCGGGTTCGATCCTGTTCCGCTCGTGGACACCTGCTTGCAAACAGTGCATTCTGACTGCCAAACCGTCTTGGCGGTTAGACATTCATTCTCAAATACTTAGGCCATTACCGATGCCGGCCGCGCGCGCCCGGCCTGTTCGGAAGCGATACCAACCGTTCGCAAACGGACAGTTGCGGCTGCCCAGTGAGGGGATGTCTTATGCCCGGCTGTCCCCGGTTGCGCTATGGCTGCGGCAAGGACAGGCGGATGGTGGCGCGCGCGCCGGGGCCGTCTTCGCGGTTGACCAGGTTGATTTCGCCGCCATGGGCACGGGCAATCTGCTGGGCCAGGGCCAGGCCCACGCCGCTGCCCGCGGGCTTGGTGGTATAGAAGGGGACGAAGAGGTTCTCGGCGTTGGCGATGCCCATACCGCGGTCTTCGATGGCCACCAGCAGGTTCGAGCCGGAGGTCCGCCAGCCCACGCGCACCGGCTGAGCGCCATTGGCCAGCGAGGCGTCCACGGCGTTGGCCAGCAGGTTGATGAACATCTGTTCCAGCTGATCGAGGTCGGCCTGAAGGACAACTGGCGGGCCTGGATCGAGTTGGACGGGCAAACGCCGTTCGAGGAGCGCCACCCGCTCCAGCAGCGGACCCAGCGGGACCGGTCGAAGCCGTGGCGGAGGCAACTGGGCAAGCTGGCGGTAGGATTCGACGAAGCGGTGCAGTGAATCGGCACGGCTCTCGACAACGCCCAGGCCGCGGCGGAAGTCGCGCAGCGCCGCTTCGTCGCCGTTCATCTGGTCCAGCCGCGCCAGCAGGCTGCCGGCGATGGACTTGATGGGAGCCAGGGAGTTGGAAAGCTCGTGGCCGAGAACCCGGATGAGCCGCTTCCAGGCCGTCTGTTCCTCTTCCTGAAGGGGAAGGCTTACGTCCGCCAGAAGAAGCAGAGTGTGGGGCGCGCCCTCCTGGCGGAAGGCGGCCTTGCGCAGCAGCCAGCGCGTGGGTTTGGCGCCGAAGCGGTGAATGGTCTGGTCGGGGGCGGCAAGCAGCTCTTCCAGGCCGAGTTCTCGCGCGCTGCGGCCGAAGCAGCGGGCGTGGGGAAGGCCCAGCAGCTTGACCCCGGCGTCATTGACGAGTTGCAACACGTTTTCGCGGTCGAAGGCGAACAGCGGCGTGGTCAAGACTTCGAGCATGCGGGCCAGCAGCGCGGTCGCCTCGAGCGAACGCACACGCTGCTTCTGGAGCAGATCGGCGAGGGCGTTGATCTCGGCCGCGAGTTCGGCCAGCGCATCCTCCGCGCCGGCTCCGCGGGCACGGAAGGAGTAATCGCCCTCGCGCAGGGAGGCGACGACGTTTGTGAGGGTCTGCAAGGGGCGAATCATGCCCTCGATAAATGCGGCGCTCACCAGCAGGAGGTAAAGCAACAGGCAACCGGCGAGCAGAAGAGCCGGCGCAAGGGCGATCGATTGCTGGAAGATGACGACGGCGGCCAGGATCAGCGCGGGCAGCGCCAGGAGAAGGCAAAAGAACCTCGCCCGGCGGACCACCGGACGGCGGCGTCTGCGAACAAACTTCTCAGAGGCCATATTTCTCTATACGGCGATAGAGCGCGGCCCGGCTGAGTCCCAGCGACTCCGCCGCTTGCGTGATATTGCCGTCGCAGCGGCGCATCACCTTGCGAATGAGCAGGGCTTCGACTTCGTCGATGCTCATATTCTCGAAGGACTGGGCGGAAGATTTGGCGGAGGCAATGGCCAGATTGGCCGGCTCGACCTCTTCGCCGCGGCAGAGCAGGACCGCTCGCTCGACGGTGTGCTCGAGTTCGCGCACGTTGCCCGGCCAAGCATACTGCATCAGTTGCTGCATGGCGGCCGGCGAGAAGCCGGCGATCTGCTTGCGATAGCGGGCGCGATTGCGGCCCAGAAAGTGCTGGGCCAGCAGCGGAATGTCCTCGCGGCGATCACGCAGGGCGGGAAGGTGAATCTCGACCGTATTGATGCGGAAGAGCAAGTCCTCACGGAAGTTGCCCGCTTTGGCCTCTTCCTGCAAATCGGCGTTGGTGGCGGAAAGGATGCGCACATCCACGCGCCGGGTCTGCGAGGAGCCGACGCGCTCCAGCTCGCCGGTTTCAAGAACACGCAGCAGCTTGGCCTGCTGGCGAATGGGAACGTTGGCGATCTCGTCGAGAAAAAGGGTGCCGCCATTGGCCAGCTCGAAGCGGCCGACGCGGTCGGTGCGGGCGTCGGTGAATGCGCCTTTGACGTGGCCGAAGATTTCGCTTTCAAAGGTGCCTTCAGGCAGCCCGCCGGCGTTGACCGCGACCAGAGCCATGCGCGAGCGGGGCGATGCGGCGTGCAGCAGCTTGGCGACAATCTCCTTGCCGGTGCCGTGCTCTCCCGTAATCAGTACGTTGGCGTCGGAGGGGCCGACCTGGGCGATCAGGTCCAGCACCGGCTGCATGGCGGGCGCGGCGGCCACAAACTCCGGCGTGCCTTCGGCGCGCAGAAGGCGGTTTTCGAGTTCCAGCTGGCGGGCGCGCCGCAGGGCCTGGCGGAGTTCGGCGTGAACGCGGATGAGCGAGAGCAGGCGCTCGTTCTCCCAGGGCTTCTGAATGAAGTCGCGCGCGCCGCGCTTGATGCTCTCGACGGCCAGGTCGATGTTTCCCCAGCCGGTCATGACAATCACCGGCAGGCGCGGATCGAACTCCTGGATGCGGGCCAGCAGGTCGAGGCCCTCCTGGCCGGAGGTGGTGTCGCGCGTGTAGTTGAGGTCGATGAGCACCACATCGTAGTCGCCGCAGCCCAGCGCCTCCAGCAGCAGCTGGGGCGAGCGCACGCAGTCCGCGCGGATGCCGCGCGGCGCCAGCAGCAGCTCGACGGCCTCGAGGATGTGCGGCTGATCGTCGGCAACCAGCACCCGGATTGGCTCTTGTTTACTGGAGATGGCTCGCCTCCACTGTGCCGGCCCTGGCGTCGGCGATCGAGATGCCGTAGGTTTCAAGAATCGAGCCGGTGGCGCGCCGCACCTCGATGCGCGCTTTTTCATAGGCGGTCTCGGCCGTCACCAGAGCCGACTCGGCCAGGGCCAGGTCGTGCTCGGCGGCCAGGGTCTGCTGATTCGATCCCGCCCCCAGCTTCTGTTCCTTCTGCATGATATCCAATGTCCTGGCGGCCAGGTCGCGGGCCTTGCGCGCCGCATCCACGCGGCTGGCGCCCTGTTCGAGCGCGTAGCTCGCGTTGCGCACTTCGATGCGGATGCGCTTCTTCAACTCTTCAAGGTACACCTGCGACTGGCGGTATTCGAGTTCGGTGCGGTACTGGTCGGCCTTGGCGATGCGGTTGCGCAAAGGCACGCTCAACTGCAAGCCGACCTGGTACTCGGGCGAGGAGTAGTTCAGCGCATTCTCCAGGGCCCCGCCATATCCGGCAGGAACGCTGACACCGGCGCTATTCAGCGCATTGGGCGTGCCGGCGTAACCCGTGCCGGCGTAAAGGCCGTAGGCGGAGAGCGTAGGCAGCAGCGCATTGCGGGCCGTCTTGCGGCTGAGTTCGCTGTTTTGCAGTACCAGAGCGGACTCCTGCAGCTCGGTGCGGCTCTTCAGGGCATCGGCGATCATCTCCTGCACAGGCTCGGAGAGAGGCTCGATCTGGCTGGCGATATGGTCGGTGGGCACCACCGGCATCTCCTCGAGAATGGGGTCGTCGAGGGAGCGGGTGATGGCGTTCTTCATGTATAGCTCTTGCAGCTCGAGGCCGGTGCGCGAGACGGTCAGATCCTGCTCGCGGTTGGCTAACTCGGCCTCCGCCTTCAGCACATCCATCTCCGGAATCGCCTTTAGCTCGAGCTGCTTGCGGCTGGTCTCCAGCGTCTGGCGAGCGAACTCGACCGAGCGCTCGCCGACCTGCTCCTCATCATAGGCGCTCACCAGATCCCAGTACAGGTTGCAGATCTGGGTCACCGTGGCGATCACCTGGGCGCGAAAGGCGATGTCGGAGATCTTCTGGTTGGTGCGGGCAATATGCAGAAAGCGCAGGTTCGGTCCCAGGCCGCGGCCGGCCAGCAACTGCTGCTGCACGCCAACCTGAACGTAGGAGTTCAACTGCGGATTCAGAGTGTTATTAGGGCTGTTGGTGGTCTGGCGGCTGTTGTCCCATGCCACCTGGAGGCCGGCTCCGATGGGAAACGCCTGCGAGTAAGAGACGTTGCCCTGGATGGTGTTCAGGTGAATGGTCGGAACTCCGTAGAGGGTCTGGTTGGGGAGCAGCTGCGAGGTGTGATCTACATAGGCTTGGGCGTTGATGTAGGGATCGAAGGAGGAGACAGCGGTGCCCGTTCCCAGGGTGGACTGAACCAGGCCCGAAGCGCCCGCTCCCGCGCCGCCCGCGCCACCCGAGGTGCCGCCGGCTCCAGCTCCCGCGCCGCCCCCGAATGCCGCGCCCGCGCCGCCGGGCGTGCCCGACACGACGCCGGTATTGACGCCGCGCACCGAGCCGCCGGCCGCCGTGCGCAGGATGTCCATCTGCGCAATGGGCAGGTTGTAGCGCGCGATGACCATGTCCAGGTTGTCTTCCAGCGCCAGGTCGATGGCGTCGCGGAGCGAGAGGTAGATCTTTCCGTCGCGCACCAGCGAGTCGAGGCGCGGGGAGTTGGCCATGCTGGGCGGAGCAACGATCAGGCCGCGGTAGGCATTGATGGGGTTGCGGGAGGGCCGCAGCAACTGGTCGAAGGGAATCTGGCCGGCGGCAGGCCGAGCCGCTTCGGCTGCCGGCGCCGGCGTCTGCACGGAGGGCGCGGCAGCGGGCTCGACGGCGAAGGCCAGATTCGCCTGCAACAGCAGAATCGCGGCGGCGGCCCGCATGTAATTGAACCGGTGTGTCTGTGGTGGCTTCACTTGGCGGCCTCCGTTACCGCGGGCGGCAGCATCTCATCGCGCGTGAGCCAGCCGTCGCGCAGCTCGACGATGCGCCTGCCGTAGCGCGCGTTCAGTTCCGAGTGAGTTACCTGCACGATGGTGGTGCCGGCGCGGTTGAGCTCGCAAAAAAGCTCCATGATCTCGCGCGCCTGCGTGGAGTGCAGGTTGCCGGTGGGCTCGTCGGCCAGCAGCAGGGCGGGGGCGTGAACCACGGCGCGCGCGATGCCCACCAGTTGCTGCTGCCCGCCGGAGAGCTGGGAGGGAAACAGGTCCTTCTTGGCGACAATCTGGAAGCGGTCGAGAATGTCGGCCACCATCCCCTGGCGCTCCTTGGCGGGCATGTCCTTGTAGCTGAGCGGCAGGTCGATGTTCTCCGCCACGGTAAGATCGTCCAGCAGGTGATAGCTTTGGAAGACCATGCCGATGCGCTGGCGGGCCAGATCGGCGCGCTGCTTGCGGTTGAGCTTGTGGGCGGGCGTTTCGCCGAACCAGTACTCGCCCCGCCAGCCGTCGTCGAGCAGCGCCAGCACGTTCAGGAGGGACGACTTCCCTGCCCCCGACGGCCCCATCACGGTGACAAAGTCACCCTCGTGGATAGTGAGCCCGATGCGGCGCAGCACCCAGGTTTCGGTGGGCCCGGTCTTGTAACTGCGTTCTACGTTTTTCAGTTCGATCATGGAATTACTCCGATCTCAAAGCAAGAATGGGGTCAACGGAAGCGGCGCGGCGGGCTGGAATGAGCGCCGCGCAGCCGGAGACTAAGATCATTGCGGTTACGGCCAACACGAAGCTCACGGGGTCCAAAGGCGACATCTGGTAGAGCATCGACTTGAGCGGACGCACGGCGAGGAACGTAAGAGGGATGCCCACAAAAAGGCCGGTCACAAGCACCCAGAGGCTTTCGCGCAGGACCATGGCCAATACCTGAGCCCGGGTTGCGCCTAGCGCCATGCGCACGCCGATCTCCGTGGTGCGGCGGCTCACACGGAACGAGTGCGTGCCGTAGAGTCCGGTGGCCACCAGCAGCGACGCGAGCACGCCGAAGAACCCGCCCATGGCGGCGAACATGCGCTGCTTCGCATAGGACTCATCGAATTGCTGCTGCTGAGTCATGGGTTTCTCGATGGGCACATTGGGATAGAGCGCGGCAAGTGTCTTGCGAATTTCCGGCAGCAGGCTCATCGCATCGCCGCGGGTGCGGACCTCCATGTTCATGGGGCCGATCGCGGGCGACTGCATCTCGGCGAAGTAGGCCATGGGCATCGGCTTCTCGTCCACCGATTCGTACTTGCTGTCGCGCGCCACGCCGACGATGGCGAACCGATAGTTGCCGCCGCCCAAAGAATGACCCAATGGATTGGTGTCGGCCAGAAACTTCTTGACGAAGGTTTCGTTGACCCACGCAATGTACTGAGTACCCTGCGAGTCGGACTCCGCGATGTCGCGTCCGGCAAGGATGGGAATGCCCATGGTGTGAAAGAATCCAGCGCCGGCATTGTTCGTGCGCAACATCTCGCCCTGCTTCAGAACGCCATCGACAATCAGTTGGCCGTCGTTGTTGGAACTCCCGGAGCCTGGACGCTGTGCTGCCATGGAGACGGATTCGACGCCGGGGAGCTGGCGCAGACGATCGAGCAGATTGCGATAGAAGACGTGGGCATCGGTTTGCCCCTGCGGAGTGACACCGAAAACCAGAAGTTCTTGAGCCTGCATTCCCAGGTTTTGCGTCGCATAATTACGCAACGTACGCAGCAACAATCCCGCAGCCATCAGTAACACAAGACAGACGGCCATCTGCCCGGCCAGCACGATGCGCCCGCCAAGAACGCGAGTCCGGTTTGTTGTCAGTTGCGCGGCACTCGACCGCAGCACGCCGGCGACCGGGGCGCGCATGGCGCTCCACAATGGAACCAGCCCAAAGGCCAGCGCCGCGAGAGTGGAGATCAGGAGAGTAAAGAGCAGTACGCTGCGATCCGGGCTGAGGCCGGTCTCGATGCCCGACCACGTCGCCAGCATGCGCGTAGCCGAGAGCGCGAAGAGCCAGCCCAGCGCCGCTCCCGCGCTCACCAGCAGAAGGCTCTCACAAAACAACTGACGGAAGATGCTTGCCCGTCTCGCCCCCAGCGCGAGACGAAGGCTGAACTCGCGCTGCCGCACCGTGTTTCGCGCTTGCACCATTATGGCCACGTTGGTGCAAGCGATCAGCAGCACCAGGGCAACCAGACCCATCAGAATCCGCAGCGGCTCGCGGTAGGTATCGGCATCGTAGTAGCCGCCGCTCCCGCGCGCGGTCAAAAACTCCAGCACCGGCTGCCAGACCTTTGGATCGACCGTGCCAAAGGTCTCTTTCACCACCCCGCCAAATGTCCCGGCCAGCGCCTGTTGCGCCTGCATCGGTGTGACGCCGGGCCGCAGCCGTGCCATCATCCGCAGGCACCACCATCGCGGCGATCTGTAAAGCGGGCCGAATGTCTCGACCGGCGCGCCCCATGCGTTCAAATCGAAGCGATCCTGCAACGGAATCCAGAAATCGGTGGATGTGTGCGGTTCGATGCCCTTGAATCCTTGCGCCGCCACGCCCGCCACTGTCATCGGTATGCCTTTGATGGAAAGCGTCTGTCCCAGAACAGATGGATCGCGCGCATAACTCCGCGTCCAGTAGTCGTAACTCAGCACCACCACCGGCGCGTGGTCCTTCTCGTCTTGCAGGCTGAATCCGCGGCCTCGTTCCAGACGCGTTCCCAGGCCGGAGAAGAAATTACCGCTGACCTCCTCGCCGTTGGCCACTTCGGGCAACTCGCCGTGACGCACGGCCACGCTGCCGTTAATACTCAACGGAGCATAGGCGATCAATTCATCGAAGACGTCGCCACGCTGGCGCAAGGCCTCGAACGCGGCTTCGGAAAACGCCACATCCGTACCTCCGGTGCTTGCGGTTCCCGGCAGTTGTTTCTGCGCGACGGGCATGTGCACATACGACAGCTCCTCCGGACGGCTCACCGGCAGCAACTGCAAGAGGATTGCGTTCATGGCGCTGAAAACTGCAGTGTTGGCGCCGATGCCGAGTGCCAGAATCAACACAACCACAGATGTGAATCCCGGCGACTTGCGCAACTGGCGCAGCGCGTAGCGCAGATCCTGAAGCAGCGTGCTCATCATCTCATCTCCTTGCCAGCTAGTTATTCCGTTCGTAGCGCCTGCATGGGTTCAATGGAAGCGGCGCGGCGGGCGGGGATGAACGCAGCCGCGCCCGCGCAGAGTCCAAGCACCAGGGTTGAGCCCGCCAGGGCGAGCGGATCGTAGCTGCCGACGCCGTAAAGCTGGCTGGCCATGAGGCGGCCGGCAAGCAATGCGGCGGGGATGCCCAGTCCGAGGCCGACAAGAACCTGCCAGAGCGCACCGCGCAGCACCATGGCCAGAACGCTCGCGCGGGTTGCGCCCAGCGCCATGCGAATGCCGATCTCGCCGGTGCGCCGGGCGACGAAATAGGACATCACACCGTAAAGACCCACCGAGGCCAGAATCAGCGAGAGAATCCCGAACAGACTGCTGAGCTCCGCCACCAGTCGCTGGGGATTGAAATTGCCGGCCACCTGCGCATCCAGCGAGCGCAGATCCCTCACCGTTAGATTGGGATCGATCCCCGCAAGCGTTCGGCGAATCACTCCCTCCACGTCATTCTGCGGCGTGTTGAACTCCAGGATCATGGCATTCATGAACATCGATCGCGTTTCGCCGGCATTCATCTCCGGTTCTTTGTAGGTGAATTGCTGGCTGAGCGGGCGCAGATAAACAGGGCGCACCGGTTCGCGCGGATTATTCATCTTGAAATCCCGAAAAACGCCAACAATTTCCCAACTGCCCGAGTATTGCGGGCGGTCGATGCCAAAGTGCTGCCCGATGGGGTCCTGCTTGGGAAAGAAGCGCTTGACGAAGGTCTCGTTGACTACCGCCACCTGGGGTGAGGTGGCGGTATCCCGCTCGCTTAAGCCGCGCCCGCGCACCATGGGAACGCCGACGGAATCCAGGAACTGGGCACTGACGTGGTCCCAGGTCGCGCCGCAGGGGTCGTTCGGTCCCGGAGCAGGGTGGCCCTGCTGGATGACGCACTCGCCCCAGTTGTTGCCTTCTAGCGGGCTGTACAGAGCCATGCCCACGTGAGCCACGCCCGGCTGCGCGGTGAAGCGGTCTTCGATCTGGCGATAGAGGCCGGGCAGTTTTGCCAGAGTGTAGCCTGCGCCTTCTGGATCCAGGTGCAAAACGTAGCGGTTGGCGGTAACAATGCCGAAGTCCTGCTGCTCCTCGTTGATCAGCGATTTGGTCATCAGGATGGCGCCGGCCAGCAACACCAGAGACAGCGCCGCCTGAAAGACAACCAGGGCCTTCTGCGGAAAAGAAGAGCGGTCGCGTACGGACCCGCTGCCTCGGTCGGCCCCGCGCAGCACATCGGCCGGCTGGGCATGGGACGAGATCCACGCCGGGCCGGCTCCGAAGAGAACGCCTGTGAGCAGCGAGACCAGAAATGCGAACCCCAGCACGGCGAGCGAGGGGCTGGCGTCAATGGCCATGTTCTTTGCGTCTGGAAATACCAGAGCCAGAATCGTATGCGCGCCGCTATAGGCCACGGCCAGCCCCGCCAGACCGCCTATCGTGCTCAGCAGGATGCTCTCGGTAAGAATCTGCCGCATCACGCGCCGGCGTCCCGCGCCCAGCGCCATGCGCACCGCGATCTCGGCGCGGTGTGCCGTGCTGCGCGCCAGCATCAGGTTGGCGATGTTGGCGCAGGCGATGAGCAGTACAACGGAGGAGAGGATCATCAACATCTTCAAGATCGTGCCCGCGTGGATTTGCAGGATCTGAATGCCGCCTCCGCCTGCCGCCATCACCACGTGCATCTTGGGAATGAGGGCCGATCCGCCATTGGAGGTATACGTAGAACGTGAGGAGAGCCACTGGCGAAGAACCACCGAGAGCTTGGTCTGCAGCGCGCCGATGTTGGCGCCGGCACGAACACGCCCCAGGGGAAAGAGCCAGTGCGTGTCCGCATGATGCAGAATGGAACTGTCACCGCGGATGTATGGCTCGGTCTGCAGCGGCATCCAGAAATCGGGCGGGCTGTCTGAAACGCGATCTCCGAAGAAGCCAGGCGGGCCAATACCTATGACAGTAAAGGGCTTGGTCTGAATGAAGATCGTTGAACCCACGATCGCAGGATCGGCGGCAAACTCGCCCTGCCACGTCTTGTAGCTCAACACCGTAGCCGGTGCGGCGCTGGGCGTGTCGTCGTTGTCGTCGAGCGCGCGTCCGGCGTAGGGCCTTATGCCCAGCGTGGAAAAGTAGTTGCCGGAAACGAATTCCCCGTTCAGCGACTTGGCCAGGGCATTGCCGCGGCGCACGCTCCAGGACCAGTGCTCGCCGGCCTGCACGGCGGCCAATTGCTCGAACTCCGGGGCGGAGCTCTTCAGGTGCATGTAAAGGTCGTACGAGAAGATGGAGAAGTCGCCGGTGCCGCCGGCGTCTCCCGGAAAATCGCCCTCGACGCAGCAATCGTCAGTGTCGCCGATGCGGTAGAGGCTCGCGGGATCGGCCACCGGCAGCGAACGCAACAGGATGCCGTGCACCAGCGTGTAGATCGCCGTGTTGGCCCCAATGCCCAGAGCCAGCGTAAGGACCGCGGTGAGCGTGAATCCCGGCGACTTGCGCAACTGGCGCAGCGCGTAACGAAGGTCCTGAAGCAGCGCGTTCATCCTCGTTTCTCCTCGTAGGCGTAAGGACTTTATTCAGAGCCCGTGAAAATGCCGTGAATCGTCTAGAACGTGCGGCTTTCCAGTTCATGCTGGAACCAGATCGTACCGGGAAGCTGCTTCTCGACCTCGGGCAACAGCTTTTCCACGGATGCCTTAGCGGGCGCTTCCACATGCATCAACACCGTGACTTTGGGGGCGATTAGGTCTCGCACTGTCTGGATTCCCGCGCTGTTCAAGGTGGCCCCGCTCCACCCAGGGCCGGGCTGGATCGCAAGAGTGTAATTGAGAAACGCCAGGTCAATGCCGCGCTTGGCGTAGCCCAGTGCTGTGTACTCCTCGGGGAAGTATCCGAGGGTCGCGGGGGCAAAGAGCACCTTCTTTCCTCCCATGTCGAAGAGCGCGGCATAAACGATCGATCGCCACTGCCCATCATCGCCGTGCTTGAGGCGCGCAAGCTCTAGCTTGATCCCATTGACTTCCAGGGTCGTGCTCTGTTTCCATTCGAGGTCGGGCACGACCACTTGCGACTGGACCTTCTTGAACTCCGGACTGTCGTGTTCCATCTGCCACCTGACTTCGGGGGTTGTCACAAGGACAGTCTTGGGATTATTGAGCAGAAACCTCACGCTGGAAGCCGGCGAGTGATGGTCGATGTGGTTGTGGCTGATCAGAACCACGTTGATATGGTCGAAGGGCGGGTCTCCCCGTTCCATCTTTTTGAGGAGATCAGGAGACGGCGTGTCATAGGGCCATTCCTTAGAAGGTTCAATGAGAGCGTCCGTCAGGATTTTCTGGTCGCCCGAGCTTAACAAGAAACCGCAGTGGGCAATGTAGGTGACTGTGAGACCGGGGCTCTGGGTTCTTGCATTGGCTGCGGAAACCTGAGCGCCGGCGGTTGCGCAGATGACCGCTGCCATGACTGGCACAGCGAGGCTCATGAGCAGACTGAACGAAGAACGATTTGAATGCGGATTTCTCATAAATGTCCGTCCTTTGGTGGAGATTCTCGATACCGATACCTATCTGGCCCCATGAAGAGGTCCGGGGCAATCGCGCAGCCGGAACCATGGTCGCGAAGCGGATGTCCTGAAGCAGCGTTCATCGTTCTTTTCCTCCAACGGCGCCTTATTCGGCCCGCAAGGCCTGCATAGGGTCAACGGATGCAGCGCGGCGCGCAGGCAACCATGCGGCGGCCGCCACGGCTACAGTTAGCATGCACAATGCTCCGGCCAGGGACAGCGCATCCAGTGGGCCCACGCCAAAGAGCACCGAGGCCTCAAGGCGCGCTGCGGCCAGTGATAGAACAAGCCCCATCCCGAGGCCGATGGCCGCCATGCGCGCGGTGTCGCGTAGAATCAGCCAGGCCGTAGCCTCGCGGGTTGCGCCCAGCGCCATGCGTATGCCGATCTCGCGCCGCCGCTGGGTTACGCGGAAAGCCAGGAATCCGTAAAGGCCGACGACGGTGAGAGCCAGTCCTATGAAACCCAGTGCGCTGACCAATTCAGCCATCATCTGGTAGTTGCCCGCCGAGTAGCGGATCAGTTCCGGCAGCGAGGTCTCCATGATCGGATTCAACACAGGGTCGGTGCGGATGAGCACCAGACGCGCGGCCTGTGCCACGCTCATCGCATTCTGCTTTGTCTCGATTGCGAAGGTGATCTCGCCCATCCGCGACAAGTGGAACGGGATGTACATATAGGGTTTGGGGATTTCACCGATCTGGCTGATGGGAGCATCCTCAGCGACGCCGATGATGCGCGCTTCCAGATCGGAGCCGTTGCTGAAGCCGGGCAGGCGCACGATCTGGCCAATGGGATCTCGGGAAGGCCAGTATTTACGCGCCATGGCTTGGCTGACGAGCACGACCGGCGGGCCGTTCACATCGTCGGCAGCCGTAAAACCGCGACCGCGGACCACATGGGTACCGACGACATTGAGAAACTCCGGGCTGACCGCGTTGTACTTGATCTCGACCGGATCGCGCATCTCGGGATGGCTGGGCAGCAAGGCTTTGGCCGCAATACCGTCTTCAGAGAGCATGATCGGCGTACGAATGCCATAGGCCACGCGCTCGACGCCGGGCAGTGCGCGCAGACGCGCGATTGCCGCATCGCGGGTAGAAGCATCGGGCTCCATCGCGAAGGCGACCAATACCTGGTTGCGAGTCAATCCAATGGACTGCGTGCGAGTATTGAGAAAACTGCGCACCAGCGCGCCGGTGGAAACCAGCAGCGCAAACGAAATCCCGATTTGCAGCCAGACCGCGGCGCGGCGCAGAGCCGGAGTTCTGCCCGTGGCGCGCGCCGCCATGCCGGCCTGCAAGGCGGGCATCAGTTGCGGCCGCGCCACCTGGGCGAGCGGAACCAAAGCCAGCACAATCATGGTAACCATTGCCAACAAGCCGGCAAAGAGGAAGACCCTCCAATCCACCTGGAAGCTGGTCGCCGACCCGAAGGAATTCAGCATTGCCGGTTCTTTGGTCAGCAGGCGCGGCAGCAGCGCGGCAACACCGGCGGCGATTGCCAGGCCCCCAATCCAACTCAGAACAGAGAGCAGCAGATTCTCGACCAGCAATTGCCGCGCAACAGCCCAGCGCGTGGCTCCCAGCGACAAGCGCAGGGCGACTTCGTGGCTGCGCGCCAGCGCGCGCGCCAGCAATAGATGAGCCACATTCACAATGGCCAGCAGGACGACGCCGCCAACAATGGCAAACAGCACCAGGCCGCTGGTCCCGGCGTTATCCATGCGGTAGCGGAAGTCGCTGACGGCGCGCGCGCCGCGCCCGCGATTGTCGGCTGGATCGGCGGCAGCCAGAGCTTCGGCCACAGCGGCAACCTGATCGTTGGCTTGCGCAACCGTGGTGCCCGGCGCCAGGCGCCCCAGCAAGTTGAACCAGCGAGAGTCCTTCGAGGTCAGCTCCGTATCCCCGCGAATCACAACCGCGGCCCACGACTCGATGGGCATCCAAAGGTCGCGGTCGCTATCGTTGTCGATCTCGCGAAACTCCGGCGGCAGCACGCCCCAGATGTCCACCTGGCTCACGCTGCTCTTGCCGTGGCGCAGCGCAATCTGCCGGCCGACGATGCTGGGGTCGCCCGCATATTCCCGCTGCCAGAAGCGATAGCCCAGCACGACGCCGGGATGCACGCGCAGCCGCTCCGCGTCATTCTCGGTGAAGGCGCGCCCCAGCAGCGGCCGTACGCCCAGCACATCGAAAAAGTTGCTTGAGACCACGTTGGTCAGCAGAAGCGTGGAGGTGCCGTCCGGGTTAAGCATCATGCTGCCGCGGCGGCCGATGGCAACCACGCCCGCGGATGGCCCCTTGAACGCCGTGGTCCGTTGCGCCATGGCCAGCGAATCGGAGTAATTGAAGTAGCCCTCCGAGTCCTGGCCGGTGGTGGCAAAGATGCGCGCCAGTTGGTGTTGCCGCGGCACATGCATCGGACGCAGCCACAGCCCGTCGATGAGGCAAAAGATGGCCGAACTCGCGCCCAGGCCCAATGCCAGCGTGAGCACCGCGGTCAATGTGAATCCCGGCGACTTGCGCAACTGGCGCAATGCGTAACGTAGATCCCGAAAAATCGATCGCATTCTATCCGTCCTTTCCTCGAAATGCCTCTCTTCGTGCCGCTATTCAGTGCGCAGCGCCTGCATGGGTTCAATGGAAGCGGCGCGGCGGGCTGGAACGACGGAAGCTGCGAGCGCGAGCAGGAAGATGGATGCGACCGCCAGAACCATGACGAATGGATCCAGCGGATCGACCTGGAACAGCAGCGAACGCAACAGGCGCGTGGCCAATACGGCCCCTATTGCTCCCAAGGCGCAGCCCGTCAGACCGAGTTTGGCTCCGGAGATAAGAACCAGTTGCAGCACGTTGGAGCGCTGCGACCCGAGCGCCAGGCGAATGGCCATTTCATGAGTGCGCATCGTAGCGGAGAAGGCGATGACGCTGTAGATGCCGAGCAGAGCCAGCAGCACGGCCGCGGCTGCAAAGCTGGAGATGAGCACGGTGTTGAAGCGGCGCGAGGCATGGCCCTCCGCGACCACCTGTCCCATAGACTCGACCTTGGTGAGAGGAAGTTGCGGATCGATGGAGTGGACGACGGCGCGCAGAGAGTCCGCCATCTGCTCGGGCGGCAGTTGGCCGCGCACCACGATGGAACCGTAGTTGCCCATGAGCATGCCGGGAGGCGCAAAGCTGCCGATGTCGACTTTGAACTGGCTGGCCGGCGTGTAGAACTGATTCTTAGTTTCGGCATCGGCCGAAGTCTCCTTGATGTCGGCGATCTCACCCACGACGGTCATCCAGGGCAGGGGCGTCTCCGGCACGCCAACTTTCATACGCTTGCCGATGGGGTCCTGGCCGGGCCAATAGCGCTCGGCGAGAGTGCGGTTGACAATCACCACCAGCGGAGAGTCGGCGCGATCCGCTTCGGTGAAGTCGCGTCCTCGCAGAAGAGGAATGCCCGCGGCGCGGAAGTAATCGCCGATCACCTGGGGCGGCCAGGCCAGGCTCATGCCGGCGCCCTTGGGCGGAACGTAGCCTTCGGGCACGAAGACGGTGCTGCTGTTCCCCCCACCGTTGGGCAGCAGGTTGGTGAGGCCCACCGCCTGCACGCCGGGCAACTGGCGCAGCTTGTTCAGAAGCGCCGAGTCGAAAGCGTCCACGGCGGACTGGGTCGAGTATTGCTGGTAGGGCAGGCCAAACGAGGCGGTGAGGGTGTGTTCGGTGCGGAAGCCCAGATCGACTGAGCGTAGTTTCTCAAAACTGCGCAGCAAAAGTCCGGACGCCGTAAGCAGCACCAGCGCGACCGCGAGTTCGGCGATTACCAAAGCGGAGCGCAGGCGCGCGTGGCTGCCGCCTGCAGTGCCGGTGCGGCCAGCTTCTTTCAGCGCGTCGTTCACGCCGATGCGTGCGGCGGCAATGGCCGGAATCAGCCCGCACAAAAACCCAGTGAACACAGCCAGAAAAAGTGCAAAGCCAATCACTTTCCAGTCGAGGCCGATCGCGCTTACGCGCGGCATCGATTCCGGCAGGAAGCTGACCCCCACACGCAGCGCCGTTGATGCAAGAGCCAAACCGAGCACTCCGCCGGCAACGCTCAGGAGCAACGCCTCGACTAGAGATTGGCGCAGGACGGCGGCTCCGCTGGCGCCCAGTGCGAGGCGTACCGAGATTTCATGGCGGCGGCGAATGACCCGCACCAGCAGCAACCCCGCCAGATTGGCGCAGGCGATGAAGAGAACCACGGCAACGGCGAGAAAAAGCGTGCGCACCAGCGGCTGGGCTTGCCCCACTGTGTTCTCGGTGAGCGACTGGATCACAGGATGAATGTGCAGATTGCCCATGGCCGGAGGAAAGTTCTGCATGATCTCCTGCACCGCAGGCTGCGCATCCTGCAAAGCTTGTGCGAGCGTGACGCCCGGCTTCAACCGGCCCACCATTCCCCAGTTCCAGCTTCCCACGCCGCTCACCAGCTCGGCCTGGGTAAAGCTCAACGGGACCCAAAGCTCGCTGCGGTTCAACTGTCCCGGCACCAAAGGAAACTCGAAGCCGCGGGGCATGACGCCGATGATCTCGTAAGGCCTGCGGTTGAGCTGGATCTTCTGGCCCAGAATGTGCATATCGCCATGAAAGCGGCTATGCCACATCTGATAGCTGAGGACGGCCACCTGCTGGCCGCCTTCAGCTTCTTGCCGTGTGAAGCTCCGCCCCATCAATGGCGAGACGCCAAGCGCCTGGAAGACGCTTGCCGTGAGCCGCGAGGCGCTGATCCGCGCCGGATCGCCCGCGCCGGAAAGTTCGTATCCGGTCTGCTGATAACCGCCAAGACCGGAGAAGACCCGTGTGTCGCGGGCATAGATGCCGATCGCGGGTGCCGTTGCGCTGGGCGCGCCGATGAACTCGGCGCCCACGCCTTCCGGCATATCGCCGAAGAGTACAAGCCTTTCGGGCGCGGGAAACGGCAAAGACCGCAACAACACGCCTTCCACGATGGAAAAGATGGCGGTGGTGGCGCCGATGCCGAAGGCCAGCGTGAGCACCGCGGTCAGCGTGAAGCCGGGCGACTTGCGCAACTGGCGCAGCGCGTAACGAATATCCTGAAGCAGCATGGTTACGCCTCCACTTCTTCTTCCAGCTTTTTCAGCTCCTGCTCGCTGACCACTTTTCCGTCGAAGAGATGCACCTCGCGCTGGGCGTGCTTGGCGAAGCGGGGATCGTGAGTGACCATGCAGATGGTCGAGCCTTCGCGGTGCAGATCGGCGAGCAGGTGCATGACGGCCTCGCCGTTCTTGGAGTCGAGGTTGCCGGTGGGCTCGTCGGCCAGCAGGATGGAGGGCGAACCGGCCAGGGCGCGGGCCACGGCCACACGCTGCTGCTGGCCGCCGGAGAGCTGCGCCGGATAGTGCCTCATGCGGTGCGCCATGTTGACGCGCTCCAGGGCCTCCTTGACGCGCTTCTTGCGCTCAGAGCCAGGCATGCCGGCGCGATAGGTGAGCGGCAGTTCGACGTTCTCTTCGACCGTGAGATCGCCGATGAGATTGAAGCTCTGGAAGATAAAGCCGATCTCCTGGTTGCGGATGCGCGAGCGGTCGCCGAACTTCAGGTTCTCGACCGGCTGGCCGTTGAGCAGATACTTGCCGGCGGTGGGCGTGTCGAGCAGGCCCAGAATGGAGAGCAGCGTGGACTTGCCGCAGCCCGACGGGCCGGACATGGCCACGTACTCGCCGCGCGATATGGTCAGGTGAACTCCGGAGAGCGCGTGCGTCTCCACTTCGTCGGTGTAGAAGATCTTGGTCAGGTCCTCGATTTCAATCAGCGTGCCATTGGTTGCCATGTTGTCTCCCTTGTTTCCTTGGTGATGTGTCATCGTGCCTGTCAGCCGCGGATGTCTGCTCTTATGCAAACGATTCGTAGACGACCAACTCCTCAAGCTTCTTTTTCGGCATCGGATCGGGCCATCCGTCGGGGATGCCCAGCGGCGTAATGCAGACGCGCTCATAGCGTTCCGGTATGGCCAGCACTTCGCGCGTGGCCTGTTCGGGAATCGCATCGGTCACATAGACCGTCCCATAACCGAGCGCCCGCGCGGCCAGACACAAGTATCCCGCCGCCAGGGGGCCGTCGTGATGGTTATAGGAGGGATACATGGACTGCGAATCCGTAAGCACGACAATGCAGACCGGAGCGGAGAAGTAGCCCGCCAGGCGCTGTGTCGTTGCCTCTATGCGCGCCGCTCTCTCGGCCGCGGGCAAATCATGGGGCCAGCTCGCTTCACGCAGTTGCAGGCATCGTGCGCGCAAGCGTTCGATCGTTGCCTTGTTGCGGACGACCAGGAACTTCCATGGTTGCTGATTGCCCGAGGTGGGAGGGCGCCGCGCCGCATCGAGAATCATGCGCAGATGCTCCTCGGGAACCGGGTCCGATTTGTAACGCCGCACCGACTGCCGCTTCGCAAACAGTTCGAGCAGGCCGGAATCGTTGCCGAGAGCGGAGAGGGCGGTTGCGGCCCCGGTTGCACACAAGGCGCCGCCGGCTGCTGCCAGGCGAAGAAAACTCCTGCGGTTCTTGTTCATTTCATCTCCCTTTCAAAACGGTCTCAGTGGAAGCCGAAGCGCCATACGCGCAGCGGCCGCCGTCCGCACAGGGTTATTCCAGCCGTATGCGGTCCACATTGTCCCAGCGCGACATATCGGAGAGAATCACCGTGTCGCCTTCCTTCAATCCTTCCAGCACCTGAATGCTGTTCACCGAGGCGCGGCCCACCTTGACCGGCACGCGCGTGGCGCCCTTGCCGTCGGGGTCCTCCTTGAAGAGGCTGAGCGTGGAGTTCTCGTTGCCCAGCGCCGGCCGGCCCACATAAAGCACATCCGTCATGCGCTCCAGATCGATGGTCCCGTCCACGCTCAGGTCGGGCCGCGCGCCCTGCGGCAGAGGCCCGGTGAGCTCCACGTCCACGGTGACGGTTCCGTTCTCCACCGCGGGGTCGATGCGCTCCACGCGGCCGGGAATGACGCCGTTGTGGGTGTCGATGGAGGCGGGCTGGCCGATCTGAATGTCGCGCGCCTGGGTCTCGGCGATCTTGAGCGAGGCCTTCAACTGATCGGGCTGGACCACCTTGGCCAGCGTGGTGCCGGGGGCAACGTGTTCACCCACCTGGTGGGGCAGATCCACAAGCACGCCGGATATGCCCGCGGTGACGTGGAGGGCGGCCTGCTGCTCCTGCTTGAGCCGATAAAGGGCGCGCGCCTGATCCACCAGCGTCTGCTGCACGGCCAGTTGCGAGGCCATGACCTTCTCGTTCATGGCCAGACGGTCCTCTTCGATCTTGTTGCGCGTGGTCAGTTCGTCGGCGTTGCTCTGCGAGGCGCTGTAGGTAAGCCCGGAGATGACTCCCAGGTCGTAGAGCGCCTTGTCGGTCTGCGCTTGCAGCTTGGCCTGGGTGAACTGCGCATTGACGGTGGCCGCGCCCGCCTTCTGGGTCATCAAGTCGCTTTCCAGCTTGACCTGGGTGTTGTGGTAGTCGCTCTCCGCGGCCTTCAGCGCCAGACTGGCGTTCAGGGCCTCCTGCTCCAGTTGCGGGTCAGTCAGATCCATGATGACCGTGTTGGGCTGGACCTGCGCGCCGGGCAGGACCAGGATGCGGGTCACAGTGGCCTCGGTTTCGGCGGGAATCAGGCGGAGCTTGTCCTCGCGCGGCACCAACGAACCGGTGGACCCGCGCACCTGGCGGATCATGGGCCCGCGTTTGACCGTGTCTGGCCAGATGGTGGAGCGGTCCACCGTGGGCGCGGCCGGCTTGAGGCGCAATACGACCACGATAACCACCGCCAATGCCACCACCGCGACGCCAGTCCACGCTGCGTACTGGCGTATCTTCTTGCGCTTCAAGTCTGGGCGTGCGATATCCATCGACTGGGGAAGAAGCATTTGCCGTTCCAAAGGACCTCGGACCCCGCGCGTTGAAAAGAAAGATGTTAGTTCAAATCGCGTGAGAAGGAGCGCCCGCGGACTGCCCGTTTCCGTGGCGGCACTGTTCGATTCCGGACAGTGCCGGGGATACCGGCGCCGAAAACTCACGCGCGCAGGCGTGGATGACACCTGTCCTGCCGGCTCGCTCGCGCTGTCTTGAAATGCGCTTGCCCCGGGCCAATTGGGGTTCATCCATTGAAGCCATGTGGCCCGGTTGCGTATAGTGCGGGCAGGGCCTTGTTCTGGCCCGCGGAAGGAACAAGACCATGGCAGTGGAGAACGCTCCTGCGCGCATCGGCAAGACCGTCGTGATTTTCGGGCAGTTGCAGGGCAGTGAAGACTTGATTGTGGATGGGCGCATCGAGGGGACCGTCAACCTCTCCGAGAGCCGGCTGACCATTGGCCCCAACGCCAGTATTGAAGCCGACCTCTTCGCCAAAGACGTGCTGATTCTGGGACAGTTGAAGGGCAACGTGGTGGCCAGCGGCCGCGTCGAGCTGCGCGCCGGCTGCAGCGTGGAAGGCGATATTTGCGCTTTTCGCTTTGCGGTGGAGGACAACGCGGTCTTCCGGGGTAAAGTGGACCTGACGCAGGGCGCGGCCAAGCCAAGCTAGGGCGTCCGCGGTTCGCACCTCGGCGCCAGCCTCTGGCGCGACGCTGGGTTCCGGTCTGCCGGGCAGTCATCCGGCCGGCCGCAAGGGGATTCTGAGTTGCTTAGGCGTTGGTTCGGCAGGAAGCAGGAAACCGGCCCCCCCGCTGCGCCTACGGGCTTTAGCGGGCCCAGGGTGCCGCGCCACTCCAGTGGCTGGGCAGAGCTGCGCAAGCGGCTCCAGGCTGAGTCCGGCCTGCGCATCGTCGACACCGGCCATACTTCGCCCTCCAACATCAACTACCTCACCGGGCTGGGCCATAGCGTGTTCATGGCCGATCCGGTCCAGGCTGCCTACGCAAGCAACTGGCAGTGCGGCGCGGACGAGAACGGCAATCCGGTTTGGGACATAGCGGGCTTTCAGGAGCAGGCCCTCAATTTCGCGGGGCGCACCTTTGATGTGGTGCTGTTGTGGACGACGCTCGACTACCTGCCCGAACCCCTCGTGGCGCCGGTGGTTGCGCATCTGTTCTCGTCCATGAATCCCGGCGGGCAGGTGCTGGCCCTGTTCCACACCCGGACGCAGGGCGCGGAGACGGCGCATTGCCGCTTCCACGTGACCCCCGGCGACGATATCGAGGTGCAATTGGCGCAGCCGTTTCCCATTCAGCGCGCTTTCACCAATCGAAGCATCGAGCGCTTGTTTGTTGGCTGGTCGGCCCACAAACAGTTTCTGGCCAAGGACAGCGTCTCCGAGGTCATCATGACCCGGTAGAGCGTCCGCGCGCCACGGATTCTCCCAGCGAGGAAAGAGCATGTCATCGACGGTAACGCGCATCACCTGGCTGGGCCATGCGACCGTCCTGGTCCAGACCGCCAGGGGCACCAACATCCTTATCGACCCGTTCATCGCGCAGAACCCTAAATACCCCAAGGATTTTGCGCTGCCGGCGAAGATTCACTACATTCTGCTCACCCACGGCCACTTCGACCACATCTCCGACGCGGTTCCGGTGGCTGCCAAACATGATTCCACCGTGGTGGCAGTCTATGAGCTGGCTGCCTATCTTGAGGGCCGGGGCGCGGCCAAGACCATCGGAATGAATCTGGGCGGAACCGCGCAGTTGGAGGACGTGGCGGCCACCATGGTCGAGGCCAAGCACTCCGCGGGAGCGCAGGATGGCGATGGGACTCACTATGTGGGCGTGGCGGCCGGGTATGTGCTGACAATTGCCGGCGGCCCCGTGCTTTACCATGCCGGAGATACAGCGGTCTTCGGGGATATGAAGCTGATTCGCGAGCTATACCGCCCCAAGGTGGCCATGCTTCCCGTTGGGGGGCACTTCACCATGGGACCCAGGGAGGCGGCGCTGGCGGCGCGCTTCCTGGAGCCGGAGATCATCCTTCCCATCCACTTTGGAACCGTTCCACAACTGACGGGCACACCCGAGGAACTGGCCGCGCTGGTCGATGCCGGGGTTCAGGTTGTGTGCTGGTCCCCAGGGGAAGAGTATTCCGTCTGAGCCGCTTTCCGGTTCGGCGCACGAGGACATTCTGAATCGCAGTACCAACTTGTCCGGGGGTTTCTTATATGGAACGCGGAGCCTTGGAAGGGAGCGGGGGCAATGCTGCCGGAGGCGAGGTGGGCGGATCGCCGGAGAGGTTCGGGCTCCCGAAGCGAGGACCGGCTGGCGACTCGGCCGCGCGATAGTTGCGCAGATCGCGCAATATCTCCTGCTTCTCGCGGGCGTATTGGCCCGCCAGCCGGGTAAGGGCATAGGTGATGATGTCGCTGTGGTGCAGGTCGGGCACGGAGGGATCGCGGCGCATGTTTACCCACAACCGGTGCACCAACTGGATGTCGTCGGGACTCAGGGCGGGTGCGTGCGGCCCGATGTAAAACACCTTGACCTCGCCGCCGGGACTTACGATATAGAGGTTGAACTGCCGCTTGGGCGCGGGCAGGGCCTCCCATGCCTGTCCCATGTGAAACGCCTGCTCCTCGACGCTCATCCTGGTGGAAGCCGCGGAGACCACCGAGTCCACTTCCAGCGAATTCGCGCCCTGCGCCAGCGCGGCAAAGACGTCCCCGGCGGGAACCACAAGCAGCGAGACCTTCTTGCCAAAGCTCTCGGCAACGGCGACGGCCTTGGTGAAGAGCATCTGTTCGTGTTCGCTGAAGCTCTGCTGCTCGGCGCTCAGATACTCCGGCCCGCCCACGCCCATCATGCGCACGCTGATGACCACGACATCCTGTTCCTGGGTGCTGGTGTGAGCCAGCGCCCATTTCAACGCCAGAGGATTGTCGGCGTCGCGCATGGTCACCATCACGCCTCCGGGGCGGATGGCCGCCGACTCCCGGCTGACGATGTCCTGGTGTTCGAGCTGGAACAGGTCCTTCATCTGCCGCGCGGTCACCGCGTGCTTGCGCAGGTTCTGGCGTTCGGAGAGGTAGAAGATGATGAAGAAGCCAGCCGCAAACGCAACGCCGCTTATCGTGGCTACGGACTTGGTGAACAGGTTGACGATGGCAGTCGAGAGCAGCACCAGAAACACCGAAAGCAGCCCGATGGGAATCTCGAACTTCCCGATGCGCAGATTGGGCGGAACCTTCCAGCCGCGCTCTCCGTGGTACTTCCAGCGCAACACGAGTATGGCCAGACTGTTGAAGGTGAACGACCAGATGACGCCGAAGGCGTAGGCCTCGCCCAGGGTGACTACGTTGCCCCTGCTAGCGATAATGGTGAACATCTGGAGGATGAAGACCAGATTGATGATGCGATAGCTGGTGCCGAACCTCGTGTGCGGTTTGCGGAACCAGTCGGTCAGCACGCCGTCCTCGGCCACCCGCATCAACACGCCGGTCGAGCCGATCATCGCAGTGTTGATGGCGCCGGAAAGAATCAGGAAGCCGACCAGCACAACGAAGATGCGGAAGGCGATCCGCCAGAACAGGGGCCCCACCATGTACATGGCCAGGCCGGCGATCAGGTTGTCCTGGTAAATGTGGGTCCGCTCCCACGTGGGAATCAGCATCGAAGCCAGCAGCGTCGCGCCGCCCGTAAAGATCAGGCTATAGAGGGCAATGACGATTGCCGCGCGCTTGAGGTTCTTGAGTTTGGGGTGCTGAATCTCGCGGTTCACCTGCGCCAGGGTCTCCTCGCCGCTCATGGCCAGCACCGAGTGGCCGAAGGCCATGAGAATGCCGAACAGCCCGAACAGAGGCACCAGGTTCGTTCCCTTCAGAAAGCCCAGGGCATCGTCGCTGAACTTGAAATTGGAGGGCGTGGGCGGCGGAGGAAGGTGAATGCCCCGCACCATCACAGAAAAAACGCCCCAGACCAACAAAATCGCCACCATCACGGTGGTGATCTGCATGACCCTCAGCGCCTTGCCGCTGGACTCTTCGATGCCCTGGATATTCTCCCACCAGTAATAGAGGGTGACTGCGGCCGCGAACACCGCCGCGGTGTAATTCATATTGAACTGGAAGGGGTTGCCCTGCGCATCCATCAGAGCCGGGGGAAGCCAGTGGCTGTTGTTTGCCACCGTCAACAGCTCGTTCATCAAGCCTGTAATGTATTGCCCGGCCGAGACGCCGGAGATCGGCCCGGTAAGAATGTAATCGAACATCAGGGCAGAGACGCTCAGCTTGGCGAAGGTGCCTCCCAGAGCCTCCTTCACCACGCGGTAGACGCCGGCGCGCGTGAACATCGAACAGCTTTCGACATAGACTGCGCGCACCGCGAAGCTGAACAGCATGACGGCGAGGATGAACCACGGAGCCGCGGCCCCGATCGCCTGCTCGGCGATGCCCCCGGCATAAAAGGCCGATGAGCCAAGATCGCAGAGAACGATGGCTGCGGCGCGCCAAAAAGAGATGAACGTGAGCATCACGGAGGACGCCACGATCAGCCGGACGCGGTTTGACGGTGGGGCTACGAACGTGCGGTTAGATGCCATCGCGAAGGTGCCGGCGGGAGAGCTGGCTTCCTGGAGTCGAGCGAATGCGTTCCTCGCCCGCCCTGCGGTGAGTGTATGTCCAAATCGCGCGCGAGTCAATGAGAATTGGAAACGCCCCCTGTGAGAGCCAAAGCAAGCTACTTCTCGTCCTTGCCGAACAGCTCCTTCCCATCCTCGACGAAGCTGATGGCGACCACCACCGCCGATCCCGCAAGGCCTGCAAAGAACATCACTTCAAGCAGCCGCATGGCAAAGATAGCGAGTCCCATGAACCCGATTGTAGCCTGTTTTTTGGCCTGCGGAGCATCGGCATGCGTGCCGCGTTGGCCGCTCTACTCCGCAAGCGGGCGCCCGATGCGATAAACTCGGCGCAGTATGCAACGTTCATTCTGGAAGCCGGGAGCCTGGAAGTTGTGGGCCGCCGCCGCTCTCTCCGCCGGCTTGCTCGAATTGCCGTTTCCGCTGGCCGGTCCCATGCCCGCCTGGCGCAGCGTCTTCGCGTGGTTCGCCCTCGTTCCGCTGCTCTGGGCCGTCCTGTCGCCGGGTTGTGTGGATGCGCGCTGGCCCCTGCGCCGCGCCTTTCTGCTCGCCTACCTCTGCGGCTTTCTCTGGTACGCAGGAAACTGCAACTGGGTTCGCGACACCATGTCCCGGTACGGCGATATGCCGCCATTGGCCCCGACGCTCCTGCTGATCGGATACAGCCTGGTGCTGGGGCTTTACTTCGGGTTCTTCGGCCTGGGCGTGGCGCTGGTGCGCCGGGCCACCGGCAGCACACGTTGGGCGCTGGCCGCCGCGCCCATCCTGTGGGCCGGCCTGGAGCTGGCCGCTTCGCGCATCACTTCCGTTCCCTGGGATCAGCTCGGCTACTCGCAGGTGGATAACGGACTCGTGAACCAGCTTGCGCCGTGGACCGGAGTTTACGGCATCAGCTTTGTGCTGGTTTTTGTCAATGCGCTCCTGACGGGCGGGCTGATGCTGGAGTCTCGACCGCATATCGGGAACAGGAACCGAACAATTTTGCGGGCGGCTGGAGTGTTGCTGATGATGGCGGGTGCGGCCGGCGTTTCGATCCCGCCTCCCCAGGCCGCCGCTTCAGCCACGGCCGTCCTGGTGCAGCCCAACCTCGACGTCTCTTCCGACAACCGCTGGCCGGGGCAGGAGTGGGACCGGCACATGGCCGAATTCGCCCAACTGGCCGGCGAGTCGTGCAATACAGGGGTCCCCGACAACAGGTCTTCGTCGCTGGGGCGGAAGAGCTACATCGCCGGAATCCCCCAGACCGGCGCGCCCACCGGCGAAATCGTCTGCCCGCCGTATCCCACCCATCCGGATCTGGTGGTCTGGCCGGAGTCGCCCGCGCCCTTCGAAGAGCAGGACCCGCGCTTTCAGCGGGCGCTGGCCTCCATCGCACGCCAGACCCAGGCCCCGCTGGTGGTGGGAAACATCGGCTCGGACTTTTCGGAGGAAAACGGCGGCTGGCATTTCTACAATTCGGCGCTGGTTGTCGGCGCGGATGGGGCGCGCGTGGGCCGCTACGACAAGATTCACCTGGTTCCGTTCGGCGAGTACGTTCCCTTCCAGCGTTTCCTCACCTTCGCCCGCAAGCTCACCGGGCGGGTTTCGTCGTTCACGCGCGGAACGAATCGCAAGGTCTTCATTCTGAGCGGTCAGGATGGCGCAAAGCATCGCTACGGCGTCTTCATCTGCTATGAGGCGGTCTTTGCCGACGAGGTGCGCCAGTTTGCCCGCCTGGGCGCAGAGGTGCTCGTGAACATCAGCGACGACGGCTGGTACGGCGACACCAGCGCCGCCTGGCAGCACCTGAACATGGCGCGCATGAGGGCCATCGAGAACCGCCGCTGGCTCCTGCGCGACACCAACACCGGCGTCACCGCGGTCATCGATCCCTATGGCCGCGTCCGCCAGAGCATTCCCCGCCACGCCGTGGATGCGCTGCCGGCCGGTTACGGTTTCCGCGACGACATCACCTTCTACACCGCCCACGGCGACGTCTTCGGGTGGCTCTGTGCCATACTGGGTTTGGGGATCGTTGCCTGGGCGGCAGGAAAGACCCTGCGCGCCAGCCTCGGCCTCGAAGATCAACCCAAAGTCAGGTCATAGAGCCAAGCCATGTCGTTGAACGATCTCGAATTCGCTTACGCTCCCGTGCGCGCTGCTGTGCGCGACCTGCGGGAGTATCTTTGACCCGGCCCGCCTGCGCAGGGAACTAGCCGCCATAGAATCCAAGCTCGCCGATCCGGCGCTGTGGTCCGATCCAAACGCTACCAAGCCGCTCATGCGGGAGAAGAAGCGCCTGGAAGTGATGGTGGCCGACGATGAGGAACTGGTCCGCCGGTCCAGCGACATCGAGACCTACTTCGAACTGGCCCGCGAGGGCGAAGACGTGCTCGCCGACCTGGAGCGCGACATCAAGGCCCTGGCCGCCTTCAACGAGGAGCTGGAGGCGCGCACGATGCTCAGCGGCGAGACCGATCCGCTGAACGCCATCGTCACCGTCCATCCCGGCGCGGGCGGCACCGAGAGCCAGGATTGGGCCGAGATGCTGCTGCGCATGTACCTGCGCTGGGCCGAGCAGCAAGGCTTCAAGACGGAGATCAACGACTACCAGGACGGCGAAGAGGCGGGCATCAAGTCGGCCACCTTCACCATCCTGGGCGAGTACGCCTTTGGGCTGCTGGCGGGCGAGAGCGGCGTCCACCGGCTGGTGCGCATCTCGCCCTTCGACGCTGCCAAGCGGCGGCACACCTCCTTCGCCTCGGTCTACGTCTCGCCGGAGATCGACGAGACCATCCAGGTCGATCTGAAACTGGAAGACCTGCGCATCGACACCTACCGCTCCGGCGGGAAGGGCGGCCAGCACGTGAACACCACCGACTCCGCCGTGCGCATGACCCACCTGCCCACCGGCATCGTGGTGCAATGCCAGAACGAGCGCTCGCAGCACAAGAACCGCGACAAAGCCATGAAGATGCTGCGCTCGCGGCTCTATGAATACGAACTCGAGAAGAAGCGGGCAGTGAGCAAGAAGCTGGAAGACTCGAAGCTCGATATCAACTTCGGCTCGCAGATTCGCTCCTACGTCCTCCAGCCCTACCGCATCGCGAAAGACCACCGCACCAAAGTCGAAGTGGGCGACGTGGACAAGGTGCTGGACGGCTACCTGGAGCCCTTCCTGCGCGGCTATCTGCTGGCCAAGCGCCGCGGCACCGCCGTGGCCGCCGAGCCCGACGACGATCTGGACGTGTGAGACAGGGAATAGGGAGTAGGGAATAACGGGGCAGGTTCGTGCCGGGTGCCCCACGCTCGCCGCGTTCTTGTTCTTGCGGCTAGGATGGGAAACATCGACGACTCTGACGCCGGAAGGTAGCTCATGACCAACGATTTCGCCCTCATCGACGAGATGCTGCGCACCGCGCGGGCCATCGCCGTGGTGGGCATGAGCGACAAGCCCAACCGCGCCAGCCACCAGATCGGTCTTTACCTGGCCGGCAAGGGCTACTACATCACTCCCGTGAATCCGAACCTCGGCGAGGTGCTTGGAATCAAGTGCTACCCGGACCTGGACGCGGCGCAAACCGCAGCCCAGCAGTCAACCGGCGCCGGCATCGACCTGGTGAACGTCTTCCGCGCCCCGCAGCACGTTCCCGCCATCGTGGACGACGTGATTCGCCTGGGCATTCGCTACCTGTGGCTACAGGACGGGGTGATCCACGATCAGGCGGTCGCCCGCGCCCGCGCCGCAGGAGTCAGGTGCGTGGTGAACGACTGCATCTACCGGCGGCACGCAGCGCGGACGAATCCCGGCTCCGGCCACTGAAACATCGACTCGCTGCGACCATCCTCCGGTACACTGAGTCCAACCATTGGGAGTGGCCCAACGCGCTGCATCGACCAGCCAACTCGCCAACTTCCTATCCCGCAATGCGGGGCTAACCTGCTGCCTTTGACCGAGATCGCAGCCACAACCGCCTGCAACCGCTCGTGTGGAGTCATAATTTCACTCCAATGCGCCTCTTCCGTTTGATCCTCGTGCTGTTGGCCGCGCTTGCCACTGGACTGCCCGCGCGGGCGGCGTCGAGCTTCGCCGATACGGACCACGTGCATGTGCAACTTGTTTTTCCTGGAGGCAATTTCCTTCCAGTGGGTCATGACCCAGCCGGGCTCTACTTCCAATTGGAGCCGGGCTGGCACATCTACTGGAAGAATCCGGGCGATGCGGGCGAGCCACCGCATATTCATTGGACGCTTCCCGGAGGCGTAGCCGCAGGTCCCATGCAGTTTCCTGCGCCGAAAAGGCTGCCGCTCGGCCCATTGATGGACTTCGGCTACGAGGATGAAGTTCTCTTTCCCATGGAACTCGACATTGCGAAGGGAGCAAAGCCCGGTCCGGCCACGCTGCACGCAAAAGTCGACTGGCTGGTTTGCCGTGCGGTTTGCATCCCGGGCAAGGCGGATCTCGAAGTAACCAGCTACCTCGTGGTCGAAGATCCCAAGGGGACGTCTTATTTCCCGCCAGACGTCGGTGCATGGGTTGAGTTTCAGAATTCGTTTCCCAAGCCTTTGCCTGCCGGCGCCAAGGCCATCTTCCAGCCGACGCCAGCAGGCTTCCGCCTTTCCGTTGTCACCGGCCAGCGGGAAACAGAGGCCGCGTTTTTTCCCGAAGATGAGAACATTCTCGACAATCCCGCTCCGCAAGAGCTCACTCCCACACCGAATGGACTGATTCTCGACCTCAAGAAAGACGCCAATCTTGCCACCAATCCCGCTCAACTGCGAGGGGTTCTGGAGCTTTTCGGCGGGCGGGCGTATGAGATCGTCGCGCTGCCCGGCGCGATCGCGGCGCAGGCACCAGTACCTGTCTCGCTCTCGCCGCCCGCACCCGCCTCCGCAACTCCTTCCGCGCCTGCAACAAGCTCGCGCCCCTCCGGATCAAGACCCGGCGGCGCGCTACCGGTCTCATGGTCTGCGCTGCTGAGGATCTCCGGCCTGGCCTTTCTCGGCGGCCTGCTGCTGAACTTGATGCCCTGCGTCTTTCCGGTGCTCTTCCTCAAAGGCCTGGCGCTGGTCAACTCCGGAAGCGAAGAGCGCTACAGGCTGCGCGCGCATGGGCTGGTTTACGCCGCCGGCATTGTGGTCTCCTTCTGGGCGTTGGTGGCCGCGCTGCTCGCTCTGCGCGCCGCGGGCGCCACGCTGGGCTGGGGATTCCAGTTCCAGTCCCCGGTCTTTCTGGCCCTGATGGCCGGGCTGCTCTTCTTCCTGGGCCTGTCGCTGGCCGGGCAGTTCGAAATCGGGTTGACGCTCACCGGCGCGGGCAGTTCGCTTGCGGCCAGGCAGGGCTACACGGGCAGCTTTTTCACCGGCGTGCTGGCCGTGGTGGTGGCCACGCCCTGCACCGCGCCCTTCATGGGAGCGGCCATCGGCTACGCGCTCAGCGCACCCGCGGCGGTCACCTTTGCGGTCTTTACGGCGTTGGCGCTGGGCCTCGCCGCGCCTTACGTGGCGCTCACGTTGCAGCCGGCCTGGACGCGCCTGCTCCCCAGGCCCGGCGTCTGGATGGAAGTCCTGCGCCAGGCCATCTCGGTGCCCATCTTCGCCACCGTCATCTGGCTGGCGTGGGTGCTTGCCGCGGCTTATGGCGCGGGGATTCTCGCGGCATTGCTGGCGAGCTTTCTGCTGCTGGCCATCGCCGGCTGGTTTCTGGGCCGCTGGCCGGCCAGGCGCTGGTCCACGGCGGTCGCGGCGCTGATCGCCCTGGGCGTTGTCTGGCTCGATTTCTGCTCTGCTCAGGCCTTGGTGGCTACGCAGGCTGGACTCACACAAGAGGACATTCCGGCGCTAAGATCGCTGCCCCGGCTCGCGGGCAAATCGTTCCAGGGAGAATGGGAGCCCTGGTCGGCCGATGCGGTCAGCCATTACCAGGCCCAGGGTAGGCCGGTCTTTGTGGACTTTACCGCAGCCTGGTGCCTGAGCTGCCAGGTCAACGAGCGCGTGGCGCTGGATCAGCCCTCGGTCCAACAGGCCTTTCAAACCGCCAACGTAGCCTTGCTGCGCGCCGACTGGACCCGCCACGACGAGGCCATCACGCAGGCCTTGACGGCGCTGGGCCGCAGCGGCGTGCCCGCTTACGCTCTATACGTCCCAGGCGAAACCAGCCCCCGGCTATTGCCCGAGGTGCTCACGCCCGGCATGGTGATCGACGCCTTGAGCAGGCTGCCGAAGGCAACGCATTGAGCCGATTGGGGTTCCTGGACTCCCGCCCTGACGAGAAAGACGAAGGCGCCGCGTGGGTGGGCGCTGGGCAGCAATCAATTCGTCTGGGGATCTGGGACCTACTCTATGATTTGCTCCGGAATCGTGGAGATCCTTGCCTTCAATTCGCAAACCCTCTCGATGATTGATTCGAGGGAGGGGCTGTGCAGGTTCTGGACGGCTAGTGTTGAAAGGGTCAGTTGCATGATTGCAGGGGATTTGATGGCGTCTTGATTTTGCTCGACCGAGAACTGATGTTTGGCTGTGCCAAGTGCTGCCGCGAAGGCTTCTGCTCCGAGTTCCTGTTGAAGAGTCTTCTCCAAATTTCCTTCAAAGCAAGCGTAGTAGTCAGCGATTCGCGTGAGGTTATCCACGATTTCAGCTTCTCCGCTTCCGAACAGCCGCTGCAACGCGCGATTCGTGTCAGCTCCCTTGCTCCCAGCTGCCTCTTGGTCGCAATCCCATATACCGTATACGGGAATCTCCAACGATTGGAAAACTGCAGCGGGGCGGTCCAAATTGTTCTTCCCGCCGACAGGGAGAACAGCTATTCCAAGAGCCTCGAGATCGACGTTCTTGATGGCGGCTGTGGCTTTCAGAGCGGCTCTGTCGGTTTCTCCTTCCACCAGAATCACGATGTCTGCGAAGAATCCCTCTGCCAACTCCGGGGTTACGATGTGCAGGCGTGATCGCAACCCTGTCTCTGTGAAGGTTCCGGCAGGTCTTCCATGAGCTGGCTCCAGAAGGTTGCACACTTTACGTAGGGACGACTCCTTGAGGCGGCACTCCTTGTGAACGAGGCCAGAGACCGGATGCCGTCGGGCCAGTCGCACCTCATCGAACCTGTCAGTGCTAACAAAATACGGGGAGTGCGAGGCAAATATAACCTGCAAATTTGTGGCAACGCCTTGGATCGAGCCGTCCGATAGCTGGCTGAGTACCCGTGCAAAATGCCGTTGTTTTGTTGGGTGCTGGTATAACTCCGGCTCCTCTATGGCAAGGATGAGGCCCGGGATCAGTGCCTGCGGCTCTGGCACACCCCGAATTTCTGGGATCACCCCTCGAAGTGGATTCTGCTCGACATCCGCTACTAACTGTTCATCAGCTTGCTCCTGGCTCTGAGCGTTGAGCACCGTCGCCCTCGCAAGGTGTTGGAGAAGCGTCAGGATAAAGGCCCTCTGTAAACCGTTCCCCTGTTTTTCGACGGTCGACTGAAACCCACCGTCTTCCAATGACACTTTGGCCCCAGGGAGTGGTATCTCGAATCCAGCTGCAGGCTGCCACTCCAACGAAACGGCCGTATCCTCATAGAGAATCTTCAAGCTTGTGGTCAACTCCGTTGCCAAGTTGCCCAGCTCCTCGAGATTCTCCGGACTGACAAGTGCCTTGTACTCGGAAGACGTCTTCTCCTGCCAAGCTTGGAAATCTTTGCGGCGCTGCACAGCGCTTTTCACAACAAGTTCCATCAGACGAGCGATAGCGGTCCCGCCCTTATCAATTGCGTCCGCAGCCGCATCTCTTACCGCTGGAATAAACACGAAACTTGTGGACTTACTGAGCGAACCCTTAGCCACATTTGTGAAACCAAGAAACTGGCCATCATCGCGAATAACTGAGCACTGACCTTCGTGTCGTCTCTCCCATTCGACCAGTTGGGCCTCGATTTCGCTCCCTTTCGAAACGGCTGGAAGATTATGGTATAAAGCGTTGTTGGAATCTCGCAGCTCGTTATATGCACTCTTCTTTGGAGTCTGCGCCTCGGTGTTCCTTATCGCTTCAAACGCTGTGTGCCCTTTAATGAATCCGTAGTATTTCCCTGAAGTTTTTCCGCCCTTTAGATCAAAAACACGTACGACATTCATTTCGTTTTCGACGATTCGGGATGCGAAGGCCTCCAGCTCCCCTTCACTAAAATCGGTAAATGTCAGGCCGATTTCAATCGGATTGTCCACGTCCTTGCCGAAAAAGTCATCCGCACTGACGTTCGTGGACGGTCCATAGAATCTTTCGATAGCTTTAATGATAGTAGACTTTCCTGTACCGTTCCCCCCGAGGATGGCGGTTTGTTTGCCAAAAGAGACTGTTACATCCCGCAGGGAACGGAAATTGACGATATGCGCCTTCTTAAGAAGCATGACTCTCTATATCACGAGATGGGCAGGCAGCGCCACTGAATTCCGCTGGAATCGGGCGCTGGGCGATCTTCACGCTCCTGCACGTTTTCCCGCCCGTATCCGTCGAATCTCATCCATGCGCTGGGCGAGGAGTTTTTCGCGGCCTTCCTGGGTGGGATGGTAGTAGCTGCGGCCGCGCAGGGAGTCGGGCAGGCAATCCATGTCGGCGACCTTACCCTCTTCGTTGTGGGCGTAGCGGTAGCCCTTGCCGTATTCCAGTTCCTTCATCAGGCGGGTGGGCGCGTTGCGCAGGTGCAGCGGAACCGGCTCCTGGCGGGTCTCTTCCACTTCCTGCTGCACGGCGCCGTAGGCCGTGTAGACCGAGTTCGACTTGGGTGCAAGGCAAAGATAGACGACCGCCTCGGCCAGCGCCAGGTCGCCCTCCGGCGAACCCAAGAAATCGATCGCCTCCTTGGCGGATAGGGTCAGGTTGAGCGCCTCGGGAGCGGCCAGGCCGATGTCCTCGACGGCCATGCGCACGATGCGGCGGGCCAGATAGAGCGGGTCTTCGCCGCCAGCGAACATCCGCGCCAGCCAGTAGAGCGCGGCGTCCGGGTCCGAGTTGCGCACGCTCTTGTGCAGCGCCGAGACAAGGTTGTAGTGCTCTTCGCCGGACTTGTCGTAGAGCAGCACGCGCTGCTGCACGGCGGTGGCGGCCAGTGCCTTGTCGATGTGTTTGCCGGCGGCGCGATCCGGCTCCTGCGCCAGTTGCGCGGCCACCTCCAGCGTGTTGTATGCGTTGCGGCAGTCGCCGCTGGAGTAGCCGGCGATCAACTCGATCGCATCGTCGTCGGCGGTGAGCCCGAGCGCGCCCAGGCCACGTTCTTTATCTGCCAGGGCGCGCCTGAGCAATGCCACGATCTGCTCCTCGCTCAGCGGCTCCAGCACGTAGACGCGGCAGCGCGAGAGCAGCGCGGAGATGATCTCAAAGGACGGATTCTCCGTGGTGGCGCCGATCAGCCGGATGGTGCCCCGCTCCACGTAGGGCAGGAATGCGTCCTGCTGGGCCTTGTTGAAGCGGTGAATCTCATCGATGAAGAGGATGGTGCGCGAGTGCATTTGGGAGGCCTGCGCCGCGGCGGCCATCACCTGCTTGATCTCCTTGATGCCGCTCATCACGGCCGAGAACTCAATAAAGCTCGCGCGGGTGGTCTCGGCGATGATCTTGGCCAGGGTGGTCTTGCCAACTCCCGGCGGACCCCAGAAGATCATCGAGCCGGGGTCGTCGCGCTCGATCTGCACGCGCAACGGCTTGCCGGGTCCGACGAGGTGCTCCTGGCCGCTCAACTCCTCCAGGCTGCGCGGGCGCATGCGCTCTGCCAGGGGCGCGGTGCGCAGCGGACCTATGGGGCCTTCCGGTTCGCCGTCGAAAAGACTCATTGCTAACCTCCAAAAGAACAAGAGAGAAGTGGAATTGGGTTTCCTGGACGCAACCAGCAAGTCAGCCCCGCCGCGGCGGGGATGGCGAGTTAGCGAGTTGGCGGCTTGCCGGGTGCCCCACCCTCGACACGTTCTTGTTTTTGTGGCGAGGGTGGGAAGGCATCGTCCCGCCCCCATCTCTCTGGCGCGATGCTTCGTAAAGCAGCACGCCGGAGGCGACGGCGGCGTTCAGGCTCTCCACCGGACCGGGACAGGGAATCGTCACCGCGCCATCGGCCTGCGCCGCCAGGTCGCCGGGCACGCCGTTGCCCTCATTGCCGATGAGGAGCGCCACCGGCCCAGTCAACGGAACTCGCTCGGCGGGCTGCGCCCCATGCGCGGCATTCGCTATTGTCGTCCAGATCGTCACGCCGGCCTCCCGCAGGCGCGCAAAGCAGTCTTCCGCGCTCACCGTGAGCAGCGGAACCCGGAAGACGCTGCCCGCCGAGGCGCGCACCGCCTTGGGATTCCAGGCGCTCACGGTTCCGGGCAGGCTGAGTACTCCACTGCAACCGAAGGCCTCGGCGGAGCGCAGAACTGCGCCCAGGTTGCCGGGGTCCTGGAGGCCGGCCAGCACCACGATCAGCGGCGTGGTCCTTTGCCGTCCGCCGAGCAGGTCGGCCCAGCTCCAATCCGGCGGGGCGGCCAGGGCCGCAACCGGCTGCGGCGCTTCGGTGGCCAGCGCCGAGTCCAATAGCGCCCTGGGCAGCAGCAGGATCTCGATCTCCGGCGGAAGAGGCAAGGCTTCAAGCAGGCGTTCTGCGCCCTGGGCCACAAAGACGCAGGCCAGGCGCAGACCGGCGCGAAGGGCTTCCGCAACCAGGTTCGGCCCCTCGATTCCAACCAGCCCGCGTCCAGCCAACCCTCGCCCATTGGGGATCGACTCGCGGAGCGGTTGCGCCAGCGCGCGCCTGAGTTCTTTCAAGCGCGCATTCTGCTTACTCTGTACAATGCGAACAGGCATCGGTAAGAAACCCTTCAATGCTGAACCGATTCTAAGCCGTTTTGCCAGGCGGCGGCGCGGGCGGCGGGCAGGTGCGCGCAATAGCTCGTCTTGCACCGCGGCTGGCGCTGTGATAGCTTGCGTTCTTATAGCTTCCGCATTGCGGGAATTGAGGTAGACCTTCTTGTCCGCGGAGATCTTGCGCGTCCAGCCCGATCAACCCCAGCCCGACCGGATCGACTATATCGTCTCCTGCCTGCGCAAGGGCGATGTGGTTGCCATGCCTACCGACACGTTCTACGGCCTGGCGGTGGATCCCGTCAATCTGTGCGCTGTCGAGCAGATTTACAAGATCAAGACCCGCCAGAAGCACAAACCGCTCTCGCTGCTGATCGCCTCCGTTTCCCAGGCCTACGAGCTGGCGCGCGACACCGACCCGCTGCTGGACAAGCTGGCGGATCGCTTCTGGCCCGGCCCGCTCACCATCATCGTCCGCGCCGGATGCAAGCTGCCCCTCCGCTCCACAGCCAATACCGGCAACGTGGCCCTGCGCGTGCCGGACGCGGCCATTCCGCGCGCCGTGGTGGAGCGCTTTGGATTGCCCATTACGGCCACTTCGGCCAACCTTCAGGGGGCTCCCGAGTGTACCCATGCGGGCTGCGTCCGCGACCAGATTGGCGACCGCATTCCCCTGATCGTCGACGGGGGACCCACCGGCCATTCGCAGCCCACCACCATCATCGATCTATCGCTCGGCCCCGGCCGCTGGGCGGTTCTGCGCGAGGGCGCCATTCCCACGCACGAAATTGTGATGGTCTTGCAGCGGTGAACGGAAGGTGCGCATGAAGCGCCGTTCCAGACAGAAACGCAACTGGAGCCTCCGCGCCGCGCTGTTGCTGCTGCTGGCGCTGGCGGCGGGCGTTCTTGGCTGGTGCTGCTGGGTCTACGCGCAAATTGAAAGCTATGCCGGCCAGGATCAAGCTGACCAGCCTATTCAGGCTGTCCGATCGGACGCCATCGGCGTTTTCGGCGCGGCCGAGTACGATGGCCGTCCCTCCCCGGTCTACCGCGCCCGCCTCGACCACGCCCTCGCCCTCTACCATCGCGGCATCGCTCCGCTCATCATCACTCTGGGCGGAAGCGGCGGCGACCAGTACAACGAGGGCGCAGTGGGCCGCGAGTACCTGATGGCCATGGGCGTCCCCGAGCAGGCCATCATCGCCGAGACCCAGAGCCGCAACACCGAGGAATCCGCCCGCCGCATCGCTGTCATCGCCCGCGCCAACGGCCTGCGCCGCCTGGTGATCGTCAGCGACGGCACCCATCTCTTCCGTATCCATGAGATCTGCGCCGCCGACGGCCTCGACGTGCTCACCTCGCCCCGGCCCCGCGTCGCCGTGGAAGGCGGCTCCCAGGACTTCGAGCGCATCGCCCACGAGATCCTCAGCTACACGGCCTGGCGGATGCACCTGCACTGAAGCGGCGCCGGCGGAAAGTGTGAACAGGCTCTAATTGGGACGGTCGCCGGAGGCGGAGCGGCGGCGAAAGCGATCGTCGACCGGCTGGCGGCCCTGAAAGCCCTGCTCGGTGGTGTGCCAGTAGACGATGGCCGGCTCTCCCATGCGCCAGCAGAGCAGCACCACCTCGTCATCCAGGCGGCAGGGAAAATCCAGGAGGCCGGTTTCGAGGTCCTTCACCTGCACGCCGATGGAATCCATCTCGGCCACGCACTCCCGCACGCGCAGCAGATGGGCTTCCATCTCCGCGCGCTGCTTCGCCACCTGGCTCGCGTCCACCTTCATGCCGCCGGAGAGATAGATGCGCCGGATCAGCTCGGAGAGGCCGGCCCCAACCTCCTCCGCCGCCTCCTTGCCTTCGATGGCCCGCTTCAGCAGCGACTCCAGCACCGGGAGCAGAGATTGCGCTTCTTCAAGAGTGAAGGTCTTCATGGGGAAACGCCCCTCGCACACAGGATACGACAAAAGCAGGGAACAGGGAGTAGGGAACAGGGAACAGAAGAACCGTGCTCATTTCTTCAGCTTGCCCATCATCGCGACGATCATCCGACTAACCTCGCCAGAAAGGCCTTCGGCCGATTGTCGCAATTGCTCTGAGCCAAAGCCCAGTGCCTCTGAAATCACGAGTTGGGTCTGGACTTCAAAGTTTGAGCCTCGTGCATGACCGAGAAAGAGAACGTATTCCCCCGTCGTTGATCTTCCATATCCCTCAGCTATGTTGCTTGCAACTGAGACGGACGCCCTCCGCAGCTGATTGGTCAAACCGAATCGTTCGGAGGCTGGAAAGTCAGCGGTAAGCTTATAGACCTCCAGGGTCATCTGAACTGCCCTCTGCCACACCAAGAGATCCTTGAATGATTCGCCCATATCCTTCCCCTACTCCCTGTTCCCTACTCCCTGTTCCCTGTTCCCTACTCCCTGTTCCCTGTCTTTACCCCACTTCCAACATGCGGTCCAGCGCCACGCGCGCCCAGCGCTTCACGCTCGGGCGGACCTGGATGCGGTTGACGACGCGGCCCTCGACCAGGTTTTCAAGCGCCCAGGCCAGGTGGTGCGGGCTGATGCGGTACATGGTGGTGCACAGGCAGCCGGTGTCGTCGAGGGTGATGACACGCTTGCCCTCGGCGGCAAAGCGGCGGGCCATGCGGTTCACAAGGTGAATCTCCGTGCCGACGGCAAAGATGGAGCCTGCCGGCGCCTGTTCGGCAAAGGCGATGAGTTGCTCTGTCGAGCCCAGAGCGTCGGCCTTCTGGCAGACCTCCCAGCGGCACTCGGGGTGAACGATGACCTGGATGCCTGGATACTTCGCACGCACCTGGTCGACGTGGCTGGGCAGGAAGCGCTGATGGACCGCGCAGTGGCCCTTCCAGAGCAGGATGCGGCTGGCGGCGAGACTCTGCTTCGTCTGGCCTCCTTGCAGCCCCCACGGATCCCAGACCGCCATCTCCTCCAGCGGAATGCTCATGGCCCAGCCGGTGTTTCGGCCCAGGTGCTGATCGGGCAGAAACAGAACTCGCTTGCCGTGCGCGAAGGCCCATTCGAAGGCGGCGTCGGCATTGGACGAGGTGCAGACCAGGCCGCCGCGCTCGCCGCAGAAGGCCTTGATGGCGGCGGTGGAGTTCATGTAGGTGAGCGGCACCGTTTCGTCCGCAAGGCCTAGGCGTTCAAGGGCCTCCCAGCAGGCTTCGACCTGGGAGATCTCGGCCATATCGGCCATCGAGCAGCCGGCGTTCAGGTCGGGCAGGATCACCTGCTGGCCCGCGTGGCCGAGCACGTCCGCGCTCTCGGCCATGAAGTGGACGCCGCAGAAAACAATGTACTTGGCGTCGGTCCCGGCGGCGATGCGGGAGAGCTTGTAGCTGTCGCCGGTGGCGTCGGCGAAGCGGATCACTTCGTCGCGCTGGTAGTGGTGGCCAAGCAAAAGGGTGGTGGCGCCGAGCTTGAAGCGCGCCTCGCGAATGCGCTCGTCCATCGAGTGGTCGGGGAGCGCCAGGTAGTTTTCCAGGCTGCAAGTGCTGCCAGCCTCCGGCGTGGCCGCCGGTGCTTCGTCAAGGACCAGGTTCACCGTATTCCGCCTTCAGTCCAGCTCGCCCCTCACTTGCGTTTCCGGGGCAGCGGACGGGGATGTTGAAAGCTTTCCAGGCCTGCAGTGGATGCGCTGACCTTCCCTGAGCCAGCCGGCGTCGCAGCCAGCCGATTGCCGCTCGAGGAAGAGCCCCCACCCACGGGGTTGTTGCAGCCCTTTCACAATTTAGACGCGGCCCACGGCTAGAAGTCGCTGAATTCCAGACCGGCGGGAACCGCTTCTGCTGTCTTCCATTGTAACGCAGCCGTAATAGTTGGTCCAAATGGCTCGCCGCACACCACGCCTCCGCCGCGCCCCAGGCTTCAAAAGCGATACCTGGGATGCGGCGGAGTTGCTTATTGGCCCGCACCCTTTTGAAGGGAGGCCTGGAGTTCGAGTACCTGCAACTGGACCTGTTTGACTTCTTTCAAGAGCTTCACCTGGTTCCGATAGATAAATTGCTGTAGGCCGTTGAGGACGGAAAGAAAAAACAGGACGCCCGCCATAACATCACAGGTGATCGTTGTAGTCTTGGTGAGTTTTAGGCCCCAGGTTGAATTGGCATCTGGACCCCAGATTGAATTGGCGAACAGAAAAAGGGCAACCGCACAGAGGGCGATTACCTGGTTCGTCCAATAATCTGTGGCGAGAGCCTTTTCGTGTTTCGCCAGCAATGACGCCGTCTCCTCCCGGAAGGCTGCGATATTCTCAGGCTGTGGCAAACGCCCCAGCAAACGGTCGCGCAAACTGCTATTTCCCTGTTCCATAACCACCTCCACTTAGGATTTCCTTCATGGCTCGTTTTGCGTAGTGGATGCGGGATTTGACCGTGCCTTCACTGCATCCCACAACCGTTGCGATCTCCGCCAGGGACAGGTCCTCGAGAAAATGCAGGACGAGAACCTCGCGATGCTTGGGACCGATCTGGCTCAATGCCAGATGAATGGCGGCAGCGTCTTCTTCGGCAAACGACGGCTCCGCTGCCTCGTCGAACTCCTCGAACTCAACCTTCTCGGCCTGCTCCCGCGCATAGTTCTTGCGAATTCGATCCACTGCGATGCCATGCGCGATGGAGTACAGCCACGAGCACAGCGCCCCCGGGTCCTTCAGCTTGCGGATGCCGCGGAAGGCCTTGATCCACACCTCCTGAAGAACGTCGAGCGCGCTGTCCGGATTGCCGGTGAAACTGGCCGCGTAGTAGAGCAACGGCTGCTCCATCACCGCGATCAAGTCCTCGAATGCCCCCGCTTCGCCGCTCTGGCAGCGGAGCGCGAGCCACTCGTACCGGATTCGATTCCCGCCATCCATGTGCACTCGTTACTTATGTCGAAGGAAAAACGCTCACGGTTCAATTTACCCGACTCCATTTGCATCCGGTGAAAACATCGCCGTGCGGACCGCCCGGCGGCCATCCGTTTGTGAGCGCCTTGCGCGGGCAGGTATCATTGCTCTCGATGCTTGCGCAGCCGACAATCGAGCTTGCTACCGTGGGATGGGCCGACTCGCTGATCCTGATGGTGCTGGCGCTGGTGGTCTTCGGGCCGCGGCGGCTGCCGCAGATCGCCCGCCAGATGGGCAAGCTGATGTACGAGTTCCGCAAAGCCTCGAACGACTTCAAGTTCCAGATGGAAGAGGAGTTGCGTTTGGCCGAGGAGGCAGACCGGCGCAAGGCGGAAGAGGAGCGGCTGCGGGCGTTGGCGCTGGCCGCGCCGCCCAAGCCGGCCGTGGATTCCCAGGTTTCGGAAGCAGCTGCTGGAGCGGCCGCCGCAGCCAGTCCGGCTTCAAACGGCGGGAGCGCACCGGCAGTCCCGGCCACGGCTGAAACTGCCTCCAGGGAAGAGGCCGCTTACCCTCCGCCGATAGAGCCCGCCGCCGAAACCCCTGCCGAAGAGACCTATCCCCGCATTCAGCCGCCCTCCACCAGCGAGCAGGTGCCGGCGGCGCGCCCATGGAACCTCGACGAGGAGCTTGCCAAGGTCTCCGGGGCGGCGGCTGACCCTGAAGCCAGGCTCGAAGCCGGCGCCAAGGTAGACGCCGGGGCTGGCGAAGTCACAGAGGAAGGCCAGCCAGGCGAGACCACGCCTGCCACGGAGCAAGCCAGCCATGGTTGATCCCGCGGACGCGATCGGCAAGGCGCGGGCGGCTGTCACCGAGCGCGCGGAACTCCCCGGCATGAGCCTGATGGAGCACCTGGAAGAGCTGCGCCGCCGCATCATCCATTCGGCCCTCTATCTCGCGGTGGGCTTCTTCGCGGCCTGGGCCTTTCATGACCGGCTGGTCGGCTTCATCCAGGCGCCGCTGGTCAAGATCGGCAAGAACCTGGTCTTCACGCACCCCATGGACCCTCTGAACCTGGACCTGCAGGTTTCGCTGCTCGGCGGAGCGATTCTGGCTTCGCCTTTCATCCTCTTCCAGGTCTGGCTGTTCATTGCGCCGGGGCTTTACCAGAAGGAACGGCGGTTCGTGGTTCCCTTCATGGCGGCCACGGTGGGCCTCTTTCTGGCCGGCGCAGCCTTCGGCTACTTCTGGGTGCTGCCCTCGGCGATTCAGATACTGATTGTGGGCTTCGGGCACAACTTCACCTCCATGGTCACCATCGAGGACTACAGCAGCTTCTTTCTCTCCGTCATCCTGGGTCTGGGCATCAGCTTTGAGATGCCGATCCTCATCTTCTTCCTGGCCCTGTTCGGCATCGTCAGCCCCAAGTTCCTGTTGAAGAACATGCGCTACGCGATTCTGGCGGTCTTCATTGTGGCCGCTGTCATCTGCCCCAGCCCCGATCCCTGGACCATGTGCATTTACGCCATCCCCATGCTGGCGCTTTACCTGATTGGCATCGGCGTGGCCTGGTGGGTGCATCCCTCGCGCCGCCGGGCCAGGGCAGCCAAGGAGGCCGCAAAGTGATCCGTCTTTTCTCCTCATTTTGCCGGGTGCCCCGGGTTTCGACTTTGATACCTGGGACGGCGCTGCCGGGTGCCCCATCCTTGCCGCGTCTCTGTTCTTGCGGCAAGGGTGGGAAGCCACGACCTTCGATCCGCATTCCGTTTTTTCAAGGAGCAGCGGCCGGGCTGCTCCTGTTCGCACCCCTGGCCGCCCCCGCCCAGCCGCACTTCAACGGCGCTCGCGCCCTGGAATACGCCCGCCAGTTTGTGGCCATCGGCCCGCGCTGGCCCACCAGTCCGGGGCACGCCAAAGCCGAAGCCTTCCTGCGTGACCACTTCAAGCATGACCAGCTAGAAGAGGATGCCTTCACGGCCGACACGCCCATCGGACCCGTCGCCATGCGCAACTTCATCGTCCGCTTCCCCGGCAAGAAGGACGGCGTCATCGTGCTGGCCACGCACTACGAAACCAACTACTGGCTGCGGAATATCAACTATGTGGGCGCCAACGACGGCGGCTCGACGACCGGCCTGCTGCTGGCCATCGCCGACGTACTGCGTCCCCAGGTCGCGGGCGGCAAGAAGCTGGACGGCTACTCGGTGTGGCTGGTCTTCGACGACGGCGAAGAGTCGATCCAACCCGCCTGGACGGACTCCGATTCGCTCTACGGCACCCGCCACCTGGCCGCCAAATGGGCAAGCGATAGAACCCTGGGCCGCATCAAGGCATTTATTCTGGCCGACATGATCGGCGACAAGGATCTCGACATCCAGCGCGAAAGCCGCTCCGCGGACTGGCTGGTCGCGCTGATGACGCAGGCCGCGAACAAGTTCGGCTACGGTCACCACTTCTTTCAGATCGAAGAGACGATCGAAGACGATCACCTGCCCTTTGTCCAGCGCGGCGTGCCCTCGATCGACGTGATCGACCTCAACTACGGCCCCAACAATAGCTATCACCACACCGCCCAGGACACCATGGACAAGATCGGCGCCCACAGCCTGACCATCGACGGCGATGTCTTCCTGGAGACGATCCGGCTGATCGATTTGAGATGAGAGCGGGAAGCGGAGAAAAGGGAACAGGAAACAGGGAACCTGAAAGCGCGCCGCTTATGGCACAACTTCAAACGGAATGGCCGGAAGAATCCCCAGCGGCACAGGCCGTTTGTTCGCCGGTTGCGGACTGGAATCACCGGATGGCCTGAGCGCGGACGCCTCGACAATCAGGTTCCCGGCCAATCCCGGTTTGACCTTCCCATCCGCGCCAATGCGAAACTGGAGAAATCCGCCGGCCTGGCTCAGATCCTCTATGCCGATCCCTTCCGGAGGATCGCTGAGCGCCAACTGAATCCGATTTCCCGACTGGCCCGCCGGCACTGCGAGACGAAACAGCACTGTTCCGCCAACCGGGAGGCGCGCGCGATTCTCAAAAGCGCTCCAGAGCGGCTTGCGACGCTCGTTGCCAAAGACACAGAGCATCGCTTCCTGTGCGGGAACCAGGCGATGCCATGCGAAGGCTTGGATCATATCCTCCGCCGGAACGCCGGTATGGCGCACGGTTCGTCCATCAATCGAGGCTTCTCCCTCCATCACCAATCGACGTGGCGTCGCCGTTGCTTCCGGCGGAGCGGTCAGGCTGACGCGCACCGTATCGGTTCCCGCGGGAATCATTCCCCCGCCCAGCACCAGTCCCGGCGGTCCATCCTTGATGCGCAGTGTGACAGCGCCGTCGAATCCATCGCGCCGGATCAGGAGAACGGTGGCGGGGATGGTTCTGCCGGGACGCAGGTTGATGCTGGAAGGCGCGATCCGCACCTCGAAATCGGGACGAGGATGGCTGACCCGAAGCCGGTAAGTGAAATCGGGTCCGCCATTCTGCTCGGTGTCGGCGAGTTGCAGATAATACGCGCCTTTGGCGGGAAAGCGGAAGATGAGACGCGAATCGGCCTGATGGGTCAGAAGAGCGGCGCCCTTGTCCTCGAAGTCGTCATTGAAGGCGAGCTGTTTGGTATGGGCGTCGGTCAGCGTCAGCGCGGAGTCCAGCGGCGATCCCAGGCGGCGGGCCTCAACCTCGGCGACTATCTCCTCCCCGGCTTTGCCATCGATGCGGAAGAAATGCACATCGCCGGGGTGTTCGATGCGTCCGTTCACGATCTGCGGCAGCTTGATGCGGCGGGCATTGGCGGAGCTTGAAGACGGCCGCTTCTCCACGGTCTCCGGCAGCGCATCCACGGAAAAGGCGACGGAATTTACCCCGCTCCAGCCCTTCTCCCCAGGGGAAAACTCATGCATCCCAGGCTCGCTCGCGGAGGACTTGAATGGCGTTGCCGCCAAATTCCACCCCTGCGCTTCAACCCGCGTATGAGCGCCGGATTTGCCGCCCATGGGAAAGATGCCGGTAACATACGGAATCTCGCCCATCTCGATCCGGTAAACGAAGTCTTCGCGGCCGCGGTTCAAGACGTCGCGGACCGACAGGATATAGTCTCCCTCCTCGGCGATATCCTCTTCGATCACCGGTTCCTGGTTGAAGCGGAAGTGGTCGGCCGAGGCCAGTTCCGTTCCCTTTGAGTCTGTGAGCGCAAGAACCGCCTGGAACCATCCGGGCACGGCATCCGACATGTAAGGAATAAGCGCGCGGGTCATGGCGGCGATGACGATCTTCTGCCCCTTGACGGCATGAAAGCGGTAACGATCCAGGCTTCCCGGCATCATCTGCCCATTCACGATGGCCGGCAAGGCGATATCCTGCGGAACTCCGGAGGCTTCCGCGTGCGCCTGTGCGGAGAGCGGCAAGCCGCCGCCCGCAGCCAACGGAAGCGGCACATGCTGAAAGGGACGCGTGATCTCCGGAAGCCGATCAACCAGGAAGTTGAGCGGATTGGTCAATCCCTGGCTGGTCAGCAGGCGCAGCTCATGATTGCCGAAAGCGGCTTGAGCGTCCACGGTAACGCGCAACAGAACCGACTGCGAAAGCGCCGGCGCGGCCCTCATGCGCATCGTGGCGTCAATCTGTTTGCGCAGGCCGGCGGCGAGTTTTCTGTCCTCGGGCGTCCAGGGCGTCGCGGCGTGTGCCTGCGCCGGCGCCTGGGAAGCGAGCCCGTCCTTGCCATCGGAAGCAACGGCGTTGGCAGGAACGGTTGTGAATTCGGGCTTGGTTGCAGGCGTGCCGCCCGGCGGCTGCGCCGGTTGGGGGTTGGGCGCTGTCCTTGCAGCAGCGGGAGCGTTGGAGTGGCTTTGCTGCAGTTCCTTCAATTGCGCGCGCAGATCGTCCAGCTCCTTCGGCGAAAGCGGCTTGGAGAACCCGAGGATTTCGGCCTTCACGCCGTCTCCGGCGAAGAATGCCTCCTTTGCTCCATCCAGATATTGGCCGCCAACGGTAACCTCAAAGGTGCTGCCCAGTCTGCCTCCGGCGGGATAGACAAAAGCGGCGTGAGGCGAATTCTGCTGCGCGAAGGCCGCCGCGGCTCCCGTGAACGCCAGAAGCAGGAACCCGCGCGCGCGTCCGGTCATGCGCTCGCTCCCATGATCTCGCGCAGCATTCCCGCGGTTCTCACGTTCTCCTCCTTGGCAGGGCCGGCAAAGACGGTCTGGCCAAGAGGATGCGGCAGCGGGGCGTGCAGGTCGATTCCCAGGAGTGTATAGATGCTTGAGATCAGGTCCATCGGATAGACCGGCCTGTCTTTCACCTCCTCGCCGCGCGCGTCCGAGGAGCCGATGACGTGGCCTCCGGCAAAACCTCCGCCGGCAACCACGGCCGAGAAGACCTGTCCCCAGTGTCCCCGGCCGCCATTCCACGGAGCCTCCCACTGCACCTTGGGAGTGCGTCCGAACTCGCCGCTCCACCATACGATGGTGCTGTCCAGCAATCCCCGCGCGGAGAGGTCCAGCAGCAGGGTTGCCATCGCCTTGTCCATCTCCGGAACGCGGCGGCGCATGGTCTGGAAGTTCTCCTTGTGGGTGTCCCAGCCGCCCTGGTAGTTGATGGTGACATAGGGAACGCCGCGCTCCACAAGCCTCCGGGCCGCCAGGCACGACTGCCCGAAGGTGTTTCTTCCGTAGCGGTCGCGCATCTCGTCTGCTTCCTGGGAGAGATCGAAGACCTTGCCGCCGTCGCCGAGGATCAATTCATAGGCCTCGCGCTCGCTCTCCTTCCATGGCGTCATGCGGGGATCGTCGCGCAAAGCCCTGTCGAGCGTGTCCAGATCGTGCAGCAGTTGACGGCGGCTCTGCTGGCGCTGGTCGCTGATTCCCTGCAGCACCACGCCTTCGACGGCAAAGCGCGTCTGCGCCGGATCGCCGCCTGTGGCAAAGGGCTTGTAACGCAACCCGAGAAATCCCTCGTCCGCGAAGCGCCCCTGCGGCTCGGTAAGAACGATGTAAGGCGGTATCAGCCCCTTGTAACCGGCGTTGACCCCCTTGAAGTAAGAGACCACCGCGCCCACGCCCGGATACACATCCGTGCCCCCCGATGCGCGGCCCGTCTGCACCTCGTAGGAAGCGGTCTCGTGGGCGTTCACTCCGTGCGTCATGCCGCGGATGATCGAATACTTCTCCGCGCACTTGGCCAGATTGGGCATGAGTTCGCAGATGCGCATGCCGCTGACGTTGGTCTCGATGGGATGGTCCAGCGGGCCGGAGAAATCGCTTCCGGCTTCCGGCTTGGGATCGAAGGTATCGAGGTGCGACGGCCCTCCCCACATCCAGATTTGGATCACCGATTTGGCCCTGGCGCCCGCCTTCGGCGAAGCGGCAAAGGCGGGCAGAAACCACAGATCGCCGAGCGCCATTCCGGCGCCTCCCATAGCTCCCAGGCGCAGCAGGTCGCGCCGCGTGAGATCGGCAAACAGCGGCAGCTTCAGAGCCTCGTTCCGGTCGTCGTTGCGCATGGTCTTGTCTCCTGCATAGAAAAAACCGCGGGTGCCCCACCCTCGCCGCGTTCTTGTTTTTGCGGCTAGGGTGGGATACGCAGCCGCAAAAAACCTCGCCCCTCAGTGGCGATAGAGAAACTCCGTGCTGTTGATCAACGCCCAGGCCACATCGATGGCGGCATTGCGGCGGTCGAGACCGCCGGACTGCGCGTATGCCGCCGCGATCCTCACCTCCTCCTCCGTCGGATAGCGGGAGAGAATGGTCAAATAAAGACTCGTCAGCACGGTGCGCATATCCGATTTGCGAAATATCTCCTGCAACCCGGGCCCCTGTTCGATCCTGCGCTCAATCTGGCTGGAGTTCAGCAGATGCAGGCGTTGCGAGGCGGTGGGGCGATTGTTGCGTTCCGACTCCATGCCGGTGTCGCGCGGCGAACGGCCAAAGAGATCCAAGAAGGGACTGGTGATGCTGCCGTCGGGCAGTGCGATGGCGCGCTCGCCGTTGGGCATGATGGTGTAGGGTTCCGGCACCGCGCTGGAATACTGCTCGCTAGTTCCCGTGATCTGACTGAGCGCGTCGATCAGAACTTCGGCGTCAAGCCGGCGCACCGGGTAACTGGCAAAGTTCTTTGCCGCTTCCGGCTTTGAACTGCGCGCAATGGAGCTGAGCTGATAGGCGCTCGAATTCAGGATCAGCCGGTAGATGTGCTTGAGGTCGTAGCCGGAGGAAACCAGTTCCGCTTCAAGAAAAGCCAGAAGATCGGGATAGAGCGGCGGATTGTCGGGGCGAATGTCGTCGGGTTCGTCGATGATGCCGCGGCCGTAAAGCCACGCCCAGACGCGATTGACGATATTGCGCGCAAAGAACGGATTCCGGGGGCCGGTCAGCCAGCCGGCAAAATCCAGGCGCGGATCGCGGCCGGCCTGCAGGCGGGTTCTGGTTCCATCCGGAAAGACTGCATCGGCCGTGGCGACCGGTTTGCCGCGATCGAAGAAGACGATCTCCTCCTTCCATTCTCCGGTCGGCTTGTAACCAACCTGGGAGAAGAAGACCGCCATCTCTGCGCGTCGCGCGGCGGGCCATTTCTCGGTGCGAACGCCCATGAACGTCAGCGCCACCGCCTGCGCCAGCGACTGCGGCTCCCGGTTCTGCACCGCGCGATAAAAGTTCACCGGACCAACGCGGAAGTTGCTTCCGCTGGAGGTCAGCAACTCGCGCGCGAATTGGTCGTAAGGCTTGTTCTTCTCCAGCGATTCACGCAGCCAGCCGTAATACTCCTGTGCGGCGGTGGGCCAGAGATTGATGGGAAACTCGGCTTTGATGCGCAGCAGATCGCTCCACTTCATCGCCCAATAGACGGAGAACTCGCCGCGCTGAAGAAGCTGATCGATAAGAGAAGCGCGCCGCCCGGGATCGGTGCTGGCAAGAAACGCCGCCGCCTCCTGCGCCGTGGGCAGAGTGCCGATGGCGTCAAGGTAGGCGCGGCGGAGAAAGACCTCGTCCGAAGAGAGACCGGCGGACGCTACTCCCGCCTTCGCAAGATGGGCAAAGACCAGTTCATCGACCCTGCCGCGCGCAACAGCATCGCCGCCGCGCCCGGGCGTCGAGGCCGCATCGAGGACCGGATGTACCCCCAAGGCTGCGCGATGAGAAGCAAGAAGGCTCAGATTGCACCCCTGAAAGCGCGCTTCAATTGGCCTATGCGTGCGAAAGATAGCTCTTCACTGGCTTAGACCCGGTTGCCGCTCTCAAGTTGCGCCAGTTGCAGTCCCCCTGTCAAGAGCGTTTCGGCCCGCCGATCGGCGCGGTTCAATAGGAGCCGGTGACGCCGGCGCGCTCCATGCACAGGCAGGTCTCCATCCCTCACGAAGACCTTTCGGGAGAGTCGAAAAGCAGGATTCTGTTCTCGCCTGCGACCGGGGACTGGCAGAGCATTCCGCGCGAAGCACCGCGCTGACCGGGTGCTGTGGACCGTTACGGCTTCCTCGACTTCAGTTCGATCGTCTCCCCATCGACGGCAAACCTTCCATACCCGTGATGGTGGATGGTCTTGGGGCGCTTCTGCGCCGGATCGGTCCAGGCTTTGAGCACTTCGAGGATGAAGATGTTGAACTTGTTGACGAAGCGGGTATCGGCCACCCTGCATTCGAGATTCGCGAAGCACTCAGCCACCAGAGGCGGCGTCACGCGCTCGGCAGAGACAGGGGTCAGGTTAAACTTCTTGAATTTGTCCACGTCCCGGCCGGAGCAGTTGCCGATCCCCACGACTTTGGCCGCCATCTTCCGCGCCGGCACGGCAATCACACACTCTTTGGTTGCCCGCAGTGCCGCATGACTCAAATTGGCGTTGCTGACCACGCAGGCGACCAGAGGGGGCTCGAACTCTACCATCATGTGCCAGGACAACGTCATGATGTTGGCCCGGCCCTTGCGGGCGGTCGTCAGCAGGACTACGGGTCCCGGTTCAAGCAACTGATAGACCTTCGAGAGCGACAAATCCTTCATCGCCGTGGAACTCCCCATGAGCGAAGCCGACCTTTTTGGGGTCGATGGAGGCGGTACCGCATTCCCCCCCACGCAGTCTGACTGGCTTCGACTTCCGATAGACATCGGCAACTGCCAATGTCCAAGGAGGAACCGGATCGGCTCCGGACGCCTGCTTGCCGGGAAACGATGGCAGGAACTCCCGCCGTCAACCGGGAGGGCAAATCAGCGCAGCTCGCACCTACCGCGATTCGCTCCGCGCCTCTGCCTTTTGCGCCAGCACTTTGTGGGCGTTGTCTTCGAGAGCCTGCGCCTCGGGCAGGTACGTGATTGCCTTCTGGATCATCGGATCCCAGTCGGCCCGCGTGCGCAGCCCTTGCACCTCCCCAAACTGGATGGTAACGATATCGTCCTTGATGCTGGTCTTCAGCCAATCCATCACCCCGTTCAGGTCGGCATCGGTCCACTGAATATCCTGGCTGGTGAGGTAATGCTTGAAATCGTTCAACACGGCGTCGTTCACCTCAAAGTTCGCGTCCACAGTGTGCTTGGACACATACAAAGGCGCGTAGAGGAAAAAGGCGTCCTTCTCCAGCAGAGTGTCTTCGAAGCGGTTGCTCTTGGGGGTCTCGATCTTCTCGTCCGGGGTGATGCCGCCGCCGCCGTAAACCGTCCGCCCGGCGTCGGTCAGCTTAACCTCGCGGTTGGTGGAGTCGGAGGGCAGAGCCCCGCCGTGGTTGTAATAGTAGTCGTAAAGCGAAACGCCCGCGTAGTTGCGCTGGATGAGCCGGCCGGAGGGCGTGTAGTAGTGATACGTGGTCAGCGCCAGGCCGGTGTTTTCGCTCAGGTTGTACACCGTCTGCACCAGCCCCTTGCCAAAGGTGGTCTCGCCCACAATCAGCGCGCGGTCGTGGTCCTGCAAGGCGCCGCTCACAATCTCCGCCGCCGACGCCGTATTGCGGTTGACCAGAACGACGATGGGAAAGGTGTGTCCGCCGTTGCCGTGCGCGGCCGTGTACACCACGTCCGGGAACGCGCGGCCCTTCTGCGAGACGATGATCTGGCCCTTGGCGAGCAGATGATCGCATACCTCTACTGCCTGGCTGAGCAGGCCGCCGGGGTTGCCGCGAAGGTCCAGCACCAGCCCCTTGAGGTTGGGGAAGCTGTCTATGGCGTCGTCGACCTCCTGCGCCGTGGTCTCCTGGAACTGTTTCAGATGGATATAGCCCACGCCGGGACGAATCTCGTACTTAAGGTCCACGGAGGGGTTGGGGATCTCATCGCGCACCAGGTCGAAGACCAGCGGCTTGGGCTGGCCCTCGCGCACCATCGTCACCTGGACGTGCGTGCCTTTGGGACCCTTCAGCTCCTTGGCCACCGCGTCCGAGGTCTGGCCATCGGTGCTCTTGCCGTCCACCGCTGCGATGACGTCGCCGGGATGGATGCCCGCCCTGAAGGCCGGCGCGCCTTCCATCGGATAGAGGACATAGACCTTGCCGTCGCGGTGCGGCTGCTCGATGGTCATGCCCACACCGTAGTAGCGGCCGTGCTGTTCCTCGCGCATCCTGGCGTAGGCCTTGGGATCGTAAAAGTTGGAGTGCGGGTCCAGCACGCGGAGCATACCCGGAATTGCCCCGTCGTAGATCGCCGTGTCGGCCTTGTCGCCTTCGATGGGTTCGGCGTAATTCTCTTCCACGATGGAATAGACACTGGTGAAGGTCTTGAGGCTGTCGCGGAGCTGGCTCTCGTCGGAGGCCGACTGCGCTCCCACCCTGCGCTGCACGAAGCTGCCGGCAAGGGCGCAAACGGCAAAGAAGAGAACCACGGCGAAGAGTGCTCGGCGGGCGCGGGGAGTCATAGGCGAGAGAAACCTCCAGACGGCGACGCGGCAGACGCTGGGAAGGGGTCTGGAACGGCTGTCTCAGGGCTAAAGTATATCACCCCAGTCTTTGACGGACGGCGGGGGTATCGGGTAGCGGCTCGCGGGCTGCGGGCGGGGCGGGCAGGGCCCGGTATGGACTGGCGCGGAGATGCCTCACACGTCTTGAGGTTCGCTGCCTTGCAGCCGGCGCAGGACGATGGCGATTCCGAGGGCGGCCAGCACACTGAGGAGCGCGAAGAAAAAGACGGCCGAGTAGCCGTAGACTCCCAGAACCGCGCCGACCAAGGGGCCGGTGAGGAAGAAGGAGACGTCGGCAAAGGCTGTGTAGACGCCTAGGGCGGAGCCGCGATTGTTCCTGGTAACGCGTTTGACGGCTTCGACCCCGAAGGCGGGAAAGACGAGGGAGAAACCGAGGCCTGCAAATGCGGCTCCGAGAAAGGCCATCCAGGGCGCCGAGGACTGCCAGAGCAGGACCATGCCGATGGATTCGACCGAGAGGCAGGCCATGCCCACAGGGAATCCGCCAAAGCGGTTTATGGCTTGGATGAAGAGCAGACGGGCGAGAATGAAGGCCGCGCCAAACGAAGTCAGGCAGAGCGCTGCGCCATCCCAGTGGCGGTGGCCGTAGAAGAGGGTTATGAAGGTGGCCAGAACGCTGTAGCCTACGCCCCCCAGGGCAAGGCCCATTCCGTGGGGCGCAACCCGGAAGAAGACGCGCGCGAAGGGCAGGTGCTCGCCGGGAACGGCGTGCACCGGAGCCTTGCGGAAGGCCAGCGCCAGGCTGACGGCGCAGATGAGAACGGTGAGCAGGCCGAGGGAGGCGAGACCCCACTGAGCATCGAGGACGACCCCGAGCGGAGCGCCAAGGGCCATGGCGCCGTAGGTGCTGATGCCGTTGAAGGAGATGACGCGGGCGGTGTGCTGAGGGCCGGCGCTGGTGATGCCCCACAGCGTGGATCCGGTGGAACCGAGGCTCTCGCCGACGCCCAGCACCAGCCGGCTCGCGATGAGAATCGAAAGGCCGAGCCAGGTTGCGAAGCGCGTTGGAGCGAAGCGCATAGCGGCGGAGGCGGCGATGAGAAGCGCGCCGCTCGTGGTGCAGGCTCCCATGCCCCAGAGGACGCTGACCTTGGCGCCGGCGCGGTCGGAGATGCGGCCGGCCCAGGGGCGGCTGAGGAGCGTGGCGACGTACTGAATGGTGATAACCAGGCCGGCGAGCGCGGCGCTGAAGCCCATGCGGTAGTGCACATAGGGCGGCAGGACGGCGAGCGGGAGGCCGATGGAGAGATAGCAGATGAAGGTGAAGTAGACGAAGCCGAGGATGTGCCGCGTGCCGCCGTTCGAGGCAGCGGAGGCTGGAGCGGGAACACTGGCGGTGGTTGCGGTTTGCATCCCTGAATGAGTAGACCGGCTGTGCCTAGTGGTCAGTCCACAGTATACCGGAGGCGCACCGCGGTTGAGGCTGGATGCTTGCCGGGCTGGCCTCGTGGCGAGAGGTTATGGGCGGAAGGCGCAGGTCTTAGACTGAGCTTATGGCGTTCAGCTTCCATGTGGAGCACTTCGGTTGCAGGGCCGCTCGCGTGGATGGCGAAGCGGTGAGCGACCGGCTGCGCGTCGCGGGGCTATGTGAGAGTGACCCCTCGGCGGCCGATGTGGTGGTGGTAAATACGTGCAGCGTGACGGCGGAGGCGGATCGAGCGGCGCGGGCGTTCATCCGGCGGGCGCACCGGCTGAATCCGACGGCGCGGATCGTGGTGACCGGCTGCTATGCACAGCGCGCACCCCAGGAGCTGGCCGGGATGGCCGGCGTGGCCGCAGTGGTGGGAAACAGCCACAAGGCGCTGGCGCCGGAGATTGTCTTGAATTTGGCTCGCAAGCGAGTTGGCGTCAGTTCTGCCGCGCCTCCGCAGTTTGTGAACGTGGAGTCGCTCGTGGCTGGGGGCGCTCAGGCCTCCGCTCCCATCTGGGCGGACGGCCGCTTTGCGCACTCGTTTCTGGAGGAGGCGCAGCTTATTCCGGGAGCGCAGACCAGGCCCAACCTGAAGATTCAGGAGGGATGCGGGAACCGGTGTGCGTTTTGCGTGATTCCGCAGACGCGCGGGTCGTCGAGAAGCCTGCCGGCGGAGGCCGTTCTGAAGCAGGTGGAGGGGTTTGTGGCGGCGGGCGGCAAGGAACTGGTGCTGTCGGGGATCAATCTGGGGCGATGGGGGCGGGACTTGGCGGGTTCCCCGGTCGTAACCGCAGAGGGATCCGCGCGGTCGCTGGCTGGGCTTGTCCGGCGGATTCTGGAGCAGACTGGCTTGCCCCGGCTGCGGCTCAGCTCCATCGAGCCCATGGACTGGGACGGGGAGTTGATCGGCCTGATGGCGGAGTTTGCTCACGCAAGGTCGGGCAGCCCGCGGCTGGCGCGCCACGCGCATCTGCCGCTGCAATCCGGCTCGGACGCGGTGCTGCGGCGGATGCACCGGCGCTACCGGCCCTGGCACTACGTGGAAAAGGCAGAGGCCCTGATGCGCGCCGCCGGGCCGGAGCTGACGCTGGGCGCGGACGTGATGGTGGGGTTCCCTGGAGAGACGGACGGCGAGTTTAAGGAGACCCTGGACCTGGTGCGCGCGCTGCCCTTCGGCTATCTGCACCTGTTTCCGTTTTCTCCGCGGCCGGGGACGCCGGCATGGGCTTTGCACGCCGTGCGCCCGGTTCGCTCCGCGGTGGTGGAGGAGCGGATGGCTGCTCTTCGAACTCTGGCGGCAAAGAAGAGTGAAACCCACCGGAGGCGGCTTGTGGGGCGGGAGCTGGAGGCTATCACGCTGCGCACGCCCGCGGAGATGGAGGCTCGCGGCAGGACGGCTGCGCTGACGGAGAACTTCCTTCCCGTCGAGCTTGAGGGCAGCCTGGAGGCCAACCGGCTGGTGCGGGTGCGGGTGAGCGGGTTGAACGCCGGGGGGACGCTGAGGGCTCTGTTGCCGGAGGCTTATGGGGATCAGTACGCGGCCACGGCAATGTCCGTCAGAGCGAAGTCCGTTCCCTTGAAGAGCAGCTCTTCGCCGGTTTCCCTGGCCAGCGCGTAAGCCATGCAATCGCCGAAGTTGAGGCTTGCCGGATGGCGGCCCTTTCCGAAGCGTTCGAATGCCTTCCGCGCCAGGCGCGCCTGGGATTCGGTAAAGGGGGCAATCTCGATGCGGAATCGCGCGATGAGAAGGTCCAGATCGCGGACGCCGTCCGCACCTCTCCTCGATTGCAGGATCATCGAAGCCTCCAGCAAACCTGCGGACGACATGCGGCGAACGGCGCTCCTGAGAATGGCGACATCGAATAGATGTCCCTCCGGCTCCTCGAGCAGCATGGCAACCATCGCCGACGAGTCGATAATCATGATGGCAAACCGTTCTCGTCCCAGCCCATGATTTCATCCTCGCTGCGCGTGTCCAGAACAGGCAGGGATGCACAGTGGTGGCTGATGGCCCGAAGGTCTTCGAGCAAGGCTGCGTCGTCCTGGCGTTTCCGCTCTTCTCGGGCCAACCGCTCCCGCATGGAGACGATCACCGCAACGGTAATCGTCTCGCCGGTTGTGGCGGCAAGCTGGCGGGCGAGGCGGTCGGCCTCGGGGGATTTGATGCTGAGTGCCATGGCGCCTGACCTCCTGTTTGTCTACCTGTATATACGATAGCACAACATCCGGAACGGTTCCTCGGCAAGAACCCTCTACCGGGCGGACTATTGCCGGGGAGATTCCCAGGCGGATCGCCCCGGATCGGGATGGCTCCAGTTTTGTGGCGCTGCGCAACCGAATCCCTCGTAAACCCTTTGTTCACCGGAGCCGGGCCAATGCTATACTTAGCGTGCGTTCGTGGGCCCGCGGCGATTCCGGGGAATTACCGGAGGCGGGCGGAGACGACTTCTGGAGGAGCACCATCGCACTCGATAAACGTTCGGCAAAGTCCTTTATCCGCATCAACGACCGAATTCGCGCGCGTGAAATCCGCGTCATTGACGAAAACGGCGATCAGCTGGGCATCCTGCCGCCCTTTGAGGCGCTGAGAATTGCCCGCGAACGGGGCCTGGACCTGGTCGAGGTATCGCCCAACACTGTTCCCCCGGTTTGCCGCATCCAGGACTACGGCCGCTACCTCTACGAGAAGGACAAGAGCGAGCGCGCCGCGCGCAAACGGCAGAAGGTGATCGTGGTCAAGGAGGTCAAGTTCTCCGTGACCGTGGACGAGCACGACTACCAGACCAAGAAGAACCAGGCCGTTCGTTTCCTGGTGGATGGCGACAAGGTGAAAGCGAGCCTGCGCTTCCGGGGCCGGCAGATGGCCCACCGCGAGCTCGGCTACAAAATCATCAACCGGCTCATCCAGGACGTAGGCGAGGCGGGTGTGGTGGAGTTCATGCCGCGCATGGAGGGCACAATCCTGCACGCCATTCTGGCTCCGGCCAAGAAGCAGGAAGCGCCCAAGGCCAAGCCGGCGGCGGTTCCGCAAGCGGCCGCACCCAGGGTTCCGGTTCCGCAGGTGCAGTAAGCCAAAATACTTTGCATACACAAGCAGGCCACCGGGTCCAGGGGCCTGCGCTTCCAGGCGGTGTCGTCGTATTGCCGGTTCGGGCTCGTGCGTCAGAGCAGCCAGCGCAGGCCGACGGGCTTGACGGGTGGCGGGAGCCCCACGCGGAAAGCGGCTTACCAGACTTTGGCGAGGCTAGCCAGACTGTGCCGATAGTCTTCCCGGTCGATCCTGCTGCGCACACCGAACTCCCCAAGGAGCGTCATCATCTGCCCCACGGGCAGTCCGGCCACTTCGGCAGCCTTGCCCAAAGAGACTTCGCCCTTCTTGTACTTCTCCACGGCAAGCAAGATTCTGCCTCGCCTCACCAGATCGCGCACAGCCTTGGACAAATCGCTCTGCTCTTTCACCGTCATGGCGGAAAGGAATTCAAAGTTGTCCTGGTCCATCCGGATGCTCATCGTCTTGGTCATGGCTGTTCCTCCAGGCGCAGTTTGGCATCTTCTAAAATCGCATTCCTATACCATCCGAATCGTGCGAGCGCCGAGAGTCTGACCAATGCATCGCCGCGGTCGATCAGCCGCTTCTGACAGCTTCGCACGAGAATGCCGACGGCCGTGGTGAACGGAATTCCAGCCAGTTTGCAGGCGTTGATTCCATTCTTGTCGTCGATCCCCACGAGCAGCGCCTTCTCTTGGAGAGCCAAGGCAATGGCTTCGGATTCGCCCCTGCCCAGGCTGAAGTCTTCTTCCAATTTCGCCGCCAGCTTTCTGTTCCTCACGCTCCTCACCTTGATTCTGGACTCGTCCAGAGCCTTGCGAATGATGAGCGCATCGAGCGTTTTCTTTCCGCCGCAGCATTCATCCTCAACCGCTCTCGGAATCGCGATCTCCATGCCGATGTCTTTCAGGAACACGTCCAGCAGTTCTACTTTCGCGATCAGGATCAGCGTGGATGAGTCGAAGACGACCATTATGACAAAATGCTACATCTGTAATCATACCTCCCTGGCCCTTATAATGCAATCCAGCCCAGGTCTGCTCAAGAGGAGAGGCTTTCCCTTCGCCGGAGGGTTCAAGGCCTATCATCCCGTTCGATCTCTTCCAAGGTTGCAGGACGGAGATCGACGCCGAGTTGCCGCGCCAGTTCGACTATCTCCCGCTCAGTTCTTGGACCGTTTTTCAATTCTTCGTGTAAGAACGTCTCTGCTTCGCCCACCTTATCCATCGGCTTGCCGTTGCGTTCGATTCCCTCCGCATCGTCAATGATGGATTGCGCCGTTCCCTCAACCGCTCCCGTCTGCCCTACGGCAGGCGCTTACTGCAGCCAGCGGAGCCCGGCGGGCTTGACGGGCGGCACGGGCAGCACGATGAAGCCCTCGCGCCAGTGGCCGCCTTCGCGGCGGGGAGGGTTGCCGACGATGCGCGCGGCGGCGGAGTTGCGCTCTTCGAGGGCCAGACCGGGCAGACCGCCCACGATGGCCTGCAACTGGTCGTGATTCGGCGGGCGGTTGGTGGCGATGGGGATGAGGGAGCGCAAGGCGGCCCAGGCCTCGGCCAGATCGCTTACCTTGGCCCGGCGCCGGGGCGGCAGGGGCTTGAGTCCCAGGGACTTCCAGGCGGCAAAGGGGTAGCTCTCGACCAGAATGCGCTCCTGCCCCTGGCCGGGCGTCGAGCCAAACTGGTCGCCCGAGGCAAGCCGCCGCCAGCCGCGCCGGCAGAGGGCGTCGTACACGTCCAGGCAGAACTCGGCGAAGGTGCGGCAGGTGAGCGGCTTTACCAGGCCGGGCAGGCCGGTCTTGGCTGCCCGGTTGAGCTGGCGGTCGCTCACCCGCGCGTGTTCGAGGCCGTTCGAGCGCGACTTCCAGGCCTGGGGTCCGTCGAGCATCAGGATGCGGATGCCGCGCACGCCGCAGAGGTGGTTGAGGCGGCCGGCCAGCAGATTGGCGTCCACGGGGCCGGCTGGGGCGGGAGCGAGATTCGCATCCAGGCCGGGGGAGAAGGAGGGAATGATCTCGCAGGAGATGGGCGTCCGCGCAGGCTGGGATTCGTCCGGCCCCGCAAACAGCGGCCTGAGGGGAAGAGCAGTGCCGGAGTGGAGGGGGTTGGGGGAGTGCTGCGGAGGCATGCGGTCCAGGACAACGATACCCAGATGCGACCACAGGCGGTAAGCGAGATCGACGGAGAGGACGGCCATGGCCTGAAGCTCCAGGGTTCAACGCTAGCGCCCGGCGCAATCCGAAACAACGGAAGAGCGAAGCGGAATGGGGTTGTGGCTGAAGGGATTGTCCGCAATTGAAACAGGCTGCCGGAATGGGACGGCGGGAAGCCCATCGCGACAGAAAGATGGCTCCGGTAGGACGGCTCCCAGGAAGGCTCTGCCCCGCCTTGCGCTGATTCGCGGTGTACAGCGGGCGGGCGAATGCGGTATCTTGAGGTTTAGACCATGATTTTTTCGCGCGATTATATCGGGTATCTGGCCCGTCGCACGGTCAAGCACCTCATCGACGCCAAGATGATTACTACCAGCGACTTGAAGGTGTGCGAAGCGCGCGTCACGGAGGCCCTGCTCGACGAGCTTTCCCTCGAAGACCGCATCAACGAGGAGGTGCGCGTGATTCTGGACGCGTACTCCGAGGAGATGCGCAGGTCCGGCGCGCAGTATGCCGAGATGTTCAAGAAGGTGAAGACCGAGCTGGCCAAGAAGTACAAGGCGGTGCTATGAGGATCAGCCCCGACAAGCTGAACAAGCTGGCCCACGCCGTGGCCGATACGCTGGCGGAGATCGACGAGGTGGGCTTTTTGGAGGATCGGAACACGATTCGCCAGGAGGCGCGCAAGGCGCTCACAACGCTGCTCACCCAGGAGGCGGGGATCGACACGGCGGCGCGGCTGAAGATCGCCAACCAGCGGAAGATCATCGTCGAAGGCTCGCAGGAATGGGAGATTCTGTACCGCAAGTACTACAACGATGAGGTTAAGAAGCTGGGGATCTGAGGCGGAGGCTGGCTGGTCTCGGAGCGTCTTTGGCATCGCCCCGGGTTTTTGTTAAAGTAATTGAGTGGCCGGCGACGGCTGCCCCGTGCGTGGCGCTATCGTCTAGGGGTTAGGACGTGAGATTCTCAATCTTAAAACCCGGGTTCAATTCCCGGTAGCGCTACCAGCCATTTGACGCTAAAGCCCGTTAAATCAACGGGCTTTTCGTTTGTCCGAAGAACGTCGTTGGCGCTCCCTAACCCCTCATAACGCGAATTCTGTGGCACACCCTGTGGCACAGATCATTTGGCCCGGATGCACAGAAAGCGGCCTGGGAGCGCTTGCAAGCCCAGCGCCTACCTTGGAGGCACAGCGGGGCACATTGAGGAGTCTGACGGGCTGCTGAGCAAGCAGGGCGGATGCTTGCTTGACATTCCCAGATGCTTGCATGAACCGAGCATCGAAACCTGTATTGTCATTTGTACACGGCTCGGGGAGGTACCAGCCCGGAAGTGATCTGCATCACTTCAGCTGGTTTCCATTCTGGAACGGCGTTTATAAGGACTAGGGTTCCAGAACTGCCAAGCCGGCGACTGAACATTTATACAGGCTACCTTTACAGGTTACCTGTATATATGAGATATTGATCTGGTGAACAATCGAAAGTCTCTTATTCAGACCGGGCTTGCTTCGACGCTTGCTGGTGAAATTCGTACGGTAGGCGGCAAGCTCAAGCGGCGTTTACGCGAGCATGGGGGGAGCGACGATCTGACGCCGTCACAGGTTTCTGTCGTTCTTCGACTCGAAAGGGATGGTTCGGCAACGGTTTCCAGTCTGGCGCGAGCGGAAGGCATGCGCCCGCAGTCCATGAGCGCTGTGGTGACGCCGCTGCAGGAAGCGGGCCTGGTCAGTGGTTCTCCCGACCCGAGCGACAGGCGGCAAACTTTGATGTCCCTCACCCCCAAAAGCCTGAAGCGGCTTCAGGAGGGCAGGGCCGCGAGACAGGACTGGCTCACCACGAGGATCTCGCAGAAGCTTTCTGTTGATGAGCAGGAGAAGCTTCAGGCGGCACTCGAACTGCTTACGCGGCTGGTTGAGGAGTGAACCCACTGCGTCCTGCTTTTAGAAATGTCCATTTTGTAGTCGGAAAAGGGGGCTTTGCATCATGAATTGGCTTTGGCTTGTTTCGTACTTCTTTGGGGGCGTTTTTGCGGCAAACGCCATCCCTCACTTTGTCGCCGGCACGATGGGACACTCCTTTCAAACCCCCTTTGCCAAACCGTCCGGCCAAGGGATCTCCTCCTCAACGGTCAACGTTGTTTGGGGATTCTTCAACGCGGTGGTTGGGTATCTACTGGTCGCGCGTGTCGGCGCTTTTGATCCGCGGGCAACAAGCCACATCCTCGTGTTCGGCCTGGGCGCGCTGCTCATTAGCATCTTTTCGGCGCGTCACTTCGGCCAGTTCCATGGAGGCAATGCCCCGACGGGCGCATGAAAAATCCAGTTTCCGGCACGTTTCGCTCGCTGAGCAGCTTCAACTTCCGCTTGTGGACGGCTGGCGCTCTGGTTTCCAACGTCGGTACGTGGATGCAGCGCGTCGCTCAGGACTGGCTTGTGCTGACGCAACTGACCCATCACGATGCGTCGGCGCTGGGTATTGTGACGGGCCTGCAGTTCGCTCCGCAACTGCTGCTCCTGCCCTGGAGTGGATCGGCTGCGGACCGTCTCAATCAGCGCAAGCTCTTAATGCTCACCCAGGCAACGATGGGCTTGCTTGCGCTCCTTCTGGGAGTTCTCACCATCGCAGGAGTCATCCGGCTCTGGCATGTGTATGTGTTCGCCTTCCTGTCTGGCTCGGGAGCTGCACTGGATGCTCCGGTGAGGCAGACCTTCGTGGCAGAGATGGTCGGCGATGAGGACCTTCCCAATGCCGTCGCATTGAACTCAATCTCGTCCAATGCTGCCCAGATGATTGGTCCCGCCGTTGCTGGTTTACTGATTGCAAAGGTTGGCATCGGCTGGGCTTTTCTTCTCAATGGGATCTCGTTCGCAGCAGTACTGCTCTCGATGTCGTTCTTCCGTCTCTCGGAACTGCGCGCAAGCGTCAGAGCGCATCGCACAACCTCTGGATTCCTTGAAGGGTTTCGCTACGTGTGGGAGAAGCCGGATCTAAGGGCCATCCTGATCATGTTGTTTCTAATTGGCACCTTTGGAATGAACTTTCAGATCTTCATCGCTACGATGGCCGTGAATGTCTTCCACTCCGACGCACGTGCTTTCGGCCTGCTCTCCTCCATCATGGCCGTGGGCGCACTTTCGGGAGCGCTGTTTGCTGCTGGCCGAAGGAGACCAGGCTTGGTGTCTCTCTCGATGGGAGCCGGTGTCTTCGGGCTGGGCTGCACTCTGGCTGCACTGGCGCCCGGATACTGGTGGTTTGGAGCCGCTCTCGTGGTCATCGGCGCGGCTGGCCTCGCCTTCATTAACGGCACCAACAGCATCATGCAACTCTCGACAGAACCATCCATGCGAGGAAGGGTCATGGCGCTCCGGGTAGGCGTTGGACTTGGGGGAATGACGATCGGCGCACCGATCGTCGGTTGGGTCGCCAACCACTTTGGCCCGCGCTGGGCGCTCGGTATCAGCGCCGGGGCGGGATTCACCGCTGCCCTGGTCGCAGCCTACGTTCTGGCCCGCCGAAAAAAGCTACTGATCGCCTAATTCTAGCGAAACCAGAGTGACTGTATCCCGAAACCGCAACCCTCAAGTCGACGCGACCACCAGGGAGCGGCGACCTGGCACTGAACTCACCAGGGCACACCAACTCTGGTTTCGCTCTAGTCCTGTGAAGTCGCCCAGTGTCCGGGATTTCGGCTACCCTTGTCGATGCCTGGTTCCCGGCCGGATGGCCGTTCGGGACTGAGCTGGCTCCCTCCCTTTAGTCCAGTCGAAGTGAGAGTTTTCAGATAAGTTCGGGCGAGGGAGCCCTGTGGTGCAGGACTTCAGGTGCGGAAAAGCCAGTACACAGAAGGGCAAATTGTTGGGATATTGAACGAGTCGGAGGCGGGTCTGCAGACGGCCGAGCTGTGCCGCAAGCACGGTGTTAGCGAGCAGACCCCAGCGACATTCCTACAAACAGTACCGCAAGCTCCAACATCAGCCCGGCACGCGCCATGCCGATCCTACTTTCCTTGTTTCATTCGCGCCTCAATTACGTCTCGGAACACATTGCACGGGCCCGCGCGCAAGTCCATTCCCTCTTCCACCGTCCCCTCTCGCGTGAACTTAACATACGCTGCTGTCGCGCCAAACTCCGGCCACGCTGGCAGCCCCGCCCCATTCGGATTCCCCGTCTTCGCGAAGTTCGCAAAGTAGCTCTCCACCATGTCTGCAAACTTCAAATCCGCCGCCGCGTATGGGCCCGCCAGGTTTCCCTCTTTGGGGTAGAACCCAAACACAAACGACAAATCAGTTGAGTGAATCGCGTCTGGCTGTCCCGAAACCGGATAATTGAACTCGTACTGGAACGTCGCATGGTGCGCCGCCGTGTGCCACCGCGCCTGCGCCGTGGCCGGGCATCGGAACATCCTATCCGCCGCAATCTGGTCCGCCGCCGAGCCGTACACCGGATCGTTCGTCCCCGCCCCGCCATCCGCCAGCCCATATGCCTTAAGCGCCTCCGGGGCATGCTGTCCGGCCATCGCCGTGATCATCCCCCGCAACTGGTCTGGTGTTTGATTTCCCCCAAACTCCCTGGTGGTCGTCCCCAACAGCAGCGGAATTGCCGCTTCCTCACCTGCCGCAAAGACCTCAGCCGCAGCGCGCGTCAGCACCCATCCATCCACCACCGGCCCAAACCGCTGGTGCGGCTCATGCGCCGTCAGCTTCTTGATCATCTCTCCCGCCGGAATCCCTCGCAGATACGCAATTTGCCCCGCTCCCTCCGGAGCTCCCATCGCTGCCGCAAATCTCTTCCCCGCACCCTCAGCCTCTGCAAGCGGCGCCATTCCCGGGTCAATCGGCGCGCCGCTCTCCTCGATAGCCTTCTCAAACAGTCCCTTCGCGGTCGACGCCATCAGCATCCCCGTGTCCATCGCCCCGGCCGACTGCCCAAATACGGTGATGTTCTTCGCATCGCCCCCAAACCGCTTAATATTCGCTATCACCCACTTCAACGCCAGGATCTGGTCCATCAGCCCGTAGTTCCCTGAAGCGTGATGGGCCGACTCCTCCGTCAGCTCCGGATGCGCCAGAAACCCGAACACGCCCAGCCGGTAGTTCACTGTCACCACCAGCACCCCGTGGTCGGCCAGCGTGCCCGCGGTGTAGAGGTCGCTCATACCCGACCCGCCCTCGTTTGCGCCCCCGTGAATCCAGAACATCACCGGCAGCAGCCCCTTCTTAGGCCATGCAGGCGTAATCACGTTCAGATACAGGCAATCCTCCTGCCCATTTCTTGCATCGTGCCGGTTCCAGTCGCCCAGGTCCGGCTGCACACAAGGCGCGCTGTACGCCGTAGCATCCTTTACCCCGCTCCATGCCTTCGCCGGAAGCGGCTCCTGCCAGCGCAGTTTCCCCACCGGCGGCTGCGCAAACGGAATCCCCAGAAACCGCGCGCCGCCGCCTTCCCGCCCGAGTCCCCGTACCCGCCCGGCGCTCGTCTTCACCACAAGGGGATCCTCCGCGGCCTTTGCCATCGGCAATCGCGCAATCCCTGCGGCCAGCAACACTAAGGCCCCAATCTGCGCCCACCTTGAATTCTCAATCCGCTTCATGCCCTATCCTCCCGCCAACCAAATACACCGCCAATCCTAACAGCCTCGCATTGCCGTACCTCCGATGCGGCCATCCTTGATGCCGAGCAAAGAAGGATGCCCACCCGCGGCCCCAAGTCCTAAACATTCACCCGGTAGCGCTTTCAATGCGGCGACCCCACGCCTGGTGGGAGCTGTTCAGGCGATTGGCTTTCTCCATCTAGAGCGAAGCCAGAGTTGGTGTGCCCTGGTGAGTTCAGTGCCAGGTCGCCGCTCGCTGGTGGTCGCGTCGACTTGAGGGTTGCGGTTTCGGGATACAGTCACTCTGGTTTCGCTTTAGATGGCGAGACTTCTCGTCGATGAGCGGAACCGCGCTGCTCGCGCCGGAGAATCAGCGCAACTGCGCTGCGAAGAGTGCGTGGTGCGCAAGGATGAAGAGGGTTTTGCGGTTTGGGCCACCGAAGACGAGTTGCAGCGGACGCTCCGGCACGTCAATCTCCGCGATCTGCTTTCCGAGCGGCGAGTAGACAAAGATCTGCCCGTTGGCGACATAAACATTGCCGCTGCCGTCGACGGCGACACTCTCGCCGCCGCGTTGCGCGAAGGGCTTGAGGCCGGAGAGCGAGCCGTCCGGGTTCAAAATGGCGCTGTAGGTGATGTCTTCCGACTCGCTGCTGACATACACGCGCTGGCCCGGCACTGCGGTGAGGAAACCGTAAGTATCCAGATTGTCGCTGAAGCGCCAGCCGGAGGTCTCGTTCGCGGGACCTTGCTGAAAGACGCGGCCCGCAGGCAGGAACACACTGCCATCCGTCGAGACGTACTCGCGCTTCTTCGGCGTAGTGGCATCCGCCGCGAACATCTCCGCCAGAGTCGTAAACTGCATCGTGTCGAGATTGAGCTGGTCCTTGAACTCGCCGTTGTTCCACCAGTTGACGGGGAGCATGACGGAGGCGTTGGCGTGCGGCTGCGCGGGGTGCGGCACCAGGAGCGTCAGCTTTTCCGCCGAGCTTGCGGGATTAAACGTGTAGACCGTGCTTTCCGGGCCGGCGGAGGAGACGACGAGCAGATTGCCTGATTTGTCGAAGGCGAGGTTGACGGGATCGAGAGGATTGTCGCTTACCACGGCGAGACCTTCCTCCTGTGCCCACGAGTAGATACGCTGTTTGTGATGATCGACGAAGTAGAGCTTACCCTTGGCGTCAACCGCCGCGCCCGATATGGAAAAGAAACCGTCCTCCAGCTTCTTTACACCGGCCAGGATCGCCGATGCGCCTGGCGGCGCGGGCTGAGGCGGGATGGCCGGGATGTCGAGAACCGCGAACTCCCGCTCGCGCACTTCGAGATGATGCGTTACATCCTGGATGGCGTTTTCGTAGGGGAATTTGCTGACGCGCAGGAAGGTGCCGCACCCGTTGTTGTCGCAGATGGCGTAGCCGCTCTCGGCGTTCACGTGGACGTTTCGGAAATGAATCTCCGATGAGTTGTAGATGCGAACAGCAGCGGGGAATGGGGCGCGGGAACGCGTCACGCGATACGCGTGGTAGTTGGCAAACGTGAGGTTGCGTGAGTTATCGATTTCGAGCGAAAGGGACTCGGGGCTCTCGCCGGCTTCTTCCTCGGTCTGTGGGGCGTCGATGTCCCAGTTCTCCACGTGGTCGAACTTGATTTCGTTGCGGACGTGGTGCTCGTTCGAGAGCTCGTATACGTGGCCGGCTGTTTTGGTGTTCGAGACCAGAAAGCCTACTTGCGCAAAGGTGTTGGGAGTCCAGATATCGGCGAAGGCGCCGCCTCCGCCGTCGGCGATCCAGAGGCTGGGATACTGGCTATCCCAGCGCTTGCGCACATCGGGATCGGCAGTGTGGTTGTTGTTGTATGGGTTGACGCCGCTGCCGTGGCCGCCGAGGAAACGCACGTCGTCGATGAGCGACTGTTCACCGGCTTTCCAGAGCACAGCGACCGCGCGCGGATTGATGCCTCCTGTAAACATGCCGATGCCGCTAAGGATGTTTGCGCCCGCCGGCGGAGCGAAGATCACGGGCTTGGGTGCGCCAACGCCCTGGTAGCCCGGAGTTTCGTCGAGCAGATCGATTTGCGTCATGGTGGGATGAAGTCCGATGAATACCGTGTCGGGCTTGAGCGTGAGCGTGTCGCGCACCACGTAATGGCCGCTTGGGAAGTAGAGCACGCGATGCGCGTCGATCGCCTGCTGCAAGGCGGCGGTGTCGTCGGTTGCGCCGTCGCCCTTGACGCCGAGCGCGCGCACATTCACCCATTCGCTTGACGGCGGCAGTGCGCGGATCGCAGGCGGCTGCGGCGCAGGCATTGCGCTGAGCGGCGCCGCTTCGTACCGCATGCCCATTGCGCCCATCCGGCCTTCGCCGGGAACGATGAGCCCGTAGCTGAAGTTCTTGATTTGATAGGTTTCGCCCTTGCCGGAGATGGTTTTGCCGCTTTCGCGCAGCCTCGCGAAGATTGGCGCCTTGGCGAGAATCGCGTTCTCAAAGCCGATCTCGGTCAGCGGGCTCTCCTCTTTGCTTATGGTGACCACCGCTTCCGCGATCTGCTCGAATCGGCAGTCCTTCACCCACAGCTGGTCAGGATAACCCGCATCGATATCGATTGCCTTGGGCATATCGCGGAAGGTATCGCGGATCAGCGTCAGTCCGGCTTCGTGCTCGCGGATGGCCGATTCCCGCTGGCCATCGAAAGTCGAGTCGATCAGTGTGAACTGCCAGGCGGGCGAGGTTTTTTCGGTCAGGATGCCATAGCGGCCGCCGTGGAAATGCACGTCCTCGACCTCGTTGCCGATCTGGTAAAGCGCGGCGAGGCCGGAGCCGATGTGGAAGTCCATGTGGGTGAGGAAGGCGTGCTGCGCAACATGGAAGCGGACGGCAACGGCGGCGGGATTGCCGTCGCCAATCTCGAAGTCGATGTTGGTCATGGCCGAGTAAAACGTGCTGGAGTCGGCGTCGGCCACGTTGGGGTCAGGCGGCACGGCGCCAGGCGGCGGGAAGGCGATGGGACCGCCGGCGCGCGGGGCTTCGTGCGGCGCTAGGCCGGTGAACATGACCAGGACGCCCATTCCTTTTTGAAAGCCGGGAGTATGGGGCGGAAGAATGAAGACGGGGCGCGTGTCCCCGTAGCCGATAAGGCGCACGCCGGGCCAAACATAGATAGTGCGGGTGAGCGTGTAGCGGCCCGCGGGGATGAAGACGATGCCTTCGCGCGCGGGACCTTCAGCCGCGTCGATGGCGGACTGAAGTGCAGCGGAACTGTCGGCGTTTGCGGCCGGCGCGTCAAGATAAACAGCTCTCGGATCGTCGGGGCGCGTGGTGATGACCGATGCGGCGAATACCGCCTGGCAGAGGCAAAACGCAAGAGCGCAAAGCAGAGTCTTCTTCACAGTTTGTCCGTAAACCGGCATGTAGCCAAGCTCAGGAATCCAGCATACTCCACCGCAGACCGGCGATTCTTCGTCCTTCCGAGCCGGGTCCGCACCGGGAATCCGGAAGCGAAGCGGCGAGTTCCGTAAGCCAGCTACATCCGCGTTTGAACTAAGAGCTTATCCGTAAATTGCGCATTTGAGCAGCGCCGCTCTCCAGAGCGGCTGTACTGGCGGCGTCCACGCCGCCAGAGTCCGCGTGCGGGCCGGGAGGCCCACACGACAGCCGACCTGGAGGTCGGCGCTACCTACTTCCGGACAGGTTCTAAGCCGCTGGCGGCGAGGTTCGCTTTGCCGCGCCCCAAGCCTCAGTTCTAAGCCAGGAGGTTTTCACCGCGCGATCTGGGGGGACGGGCTCAAATTCCGGTGGGTTGACAAAGCGATTTCAGACAATCGCCATCAACTGGCGAATACTCATCTCAGAAAAGAATTCATCCGGCTTACTCTGACCGCGTTGCAGCGGAATGTTCGAGGACCTGCTGAATGTGCACATCTACCTGCCTGAGCACGGCAGGCGACACCGCGCAGGCATCGGTCTCGTAGGTGAGCAACGGCATGCCCCGTTGAATGCTGAGCGGTTTGAGGATGGCCTCTGAAATCCTGAATGGGAGGCAGTTAAATGGCCCGATCAGGATGATGCCGTCGTAGCCCTCGTATTCGGCGTTCAGGCTCCGGCCTACCGTCGGGGTGATCTCGCCGAAGATCTCCGGCGAAATGTGCTCCGAGCTTTTTTCAAACAGAGCTTCAACGTCGTTGGGCCTGGAGATCAGGAGCCCGGTATTCAAGAAGATCTCGCGGAACTGATGCTCTGTTCTTCTTCCGGATTGATATCCCCACCATTGCTGCAAGTACTGTTGTCCGTCGGGCTCCAGCAACCTGGTGCAAGCCTTTGCCAAAGCAAAACCTCCGGGCTTCATGCCCCATTGATTCGCCGTGCCTCTCATGCCTTCGTAGGTGACATAGAGGAACAGGTCAGTCAGGTCGACGGGCTTGAGGATGATTCCACGCGCCGCATAAAGGTCGCGGACGCCCTCCATGAAGAACGGGCTGAATCGCGCGTAAAAGTCGCCTGTGACCACTACCTTGGGGCAGGCCATGGGATCGCGCGTCCGCGGCAGCGCAGCCAAGTACTCCACAAATCCGGGCAGTCGCTCGGAGAAATCGTCAAGTGTTTTTGCCCTGGCCCTGAATTGTTCCCATTCCCGATGAAACTGTTCGAGGCTCCCGGGAGCCCCCACCACGCGCAGAACATGATCGATCTCGACCAGGATGTCCGCCAGCAGAATGGCAGGCGAAAGATACTTCATCAGCGTGAACGGGTCGAAGCCAAGATAGTCATTCTCCCTCCCGGGATGGACCATGAACATATCGGCTAGCCGATGCTCGACGATGAACCGTTCGAAGTAGTCCATGTAAGCCTCACTGACGCAGGGAGCGCCGCCACGCATCATGATGAAGCCGGCGATTTCGCCGGGCGGCCGATCATGATCGATTTGCAGAAGCTGTCCGATCGAAAGGGGCAGCGGGAGGCACTCGCGGCCTGAAGTGAACTGCAAGCCCAGATCGAGCTGGCTGCGGCCGATAGGTATCAGTGGGCCAGTACGCAGGCCAAGCCAGCCGAGGGCCATGGCCGAAGACTCGGCATGATACTGCGAGAAGTTAAGAAGATGCAGCTTGACCCGTGGGTCGGTGAGCCGCAACCGCTCGCCGCTCGAAGCGACAACGAACCCGCCTTTGTCCAGCCGGCAAGGAGTAAACGGCTTGGCCAGGCTGGGCTGAGCCGCGCGGTAATTCTGCACGATGTCGAGAAAAGCCTCCAGCCGCGTTTGCACTCCGGCGTCGGCGGTGTGAGCATCGATTTCCAGGGTCAGGTACGGCTTGGATTCCAGCTCGGAGGCTAGCAGCGAGTGCGTAAAAGCATCGATGGTGCAACTGAAGTTGCTGACACTGAGAAGAAACAGGTTGTCATGCTGCTTGGCCAGCGATGCGGCATTCAGTATCTGATTGGCGAAATGCCAGACAGTGGGTCCGGCGCCGGCCGGCATAAGGCAATCCGCGGGAATCACCAGCACTCCCATGCTGGACAGCTTCTTGCCCACGGATTGCGAGGCCTCCGGTGTGTAAGCGTTATAGCTGTGCCCGGCCAGCAGAATGCCTGGCTTGTCGGCCGCGAGCGCCTGCGCCAGGGCTTGTCTGCCGATCTCAACCAGCGCGCAGTCCACTCTGGTCTGTTCACCGATGGCCGCGGCCCAGGCCTCGTTGGCCAACTCCCGTGAGACTCCCAACTCGCGCACGGCCATCTCGGTCATGGCCGCGTTGGCTGAGTAACCATGGGTGAAGTCCAGCACCGGCGAAAGAAACTGCGTGTCGGGGAACGCCTTGGCCAGAAAATAAGGACCGGCCTGCGTGATCGGGCAGAGGTACGAATCCTTGCTGGAATCGTGCTGCGGCATGCGCGCCACCTGCGGCAGAAAGACCAGACGCACGCCATGATCTGCCAGATCCAGAACGGCGCCGTGTGCGATCTGTGCCGGCAGGCAGAAACCGGAATGCGACCTCAGATCGCCCCGCGGGTCTACGCCGGATAGCACCACCTCCTTCCCAAGAGCCGTGAAGAACGTCGAATAGAGAGGGAAAAGGGAGTGCGTCGTGAGCGCGCGCGGAATCCCGATGCGCGTCTCGCGCACCGGCTCTGTTACGCCGGGGCGGCCGAAGGATTCTTCAAGAAACGATCTGGCGGCTTCCAGCGCAGGCCCCACGTCCCAATAGGGACGCGCCTTGGGCTCCCGCCTTGCCGCCGTGTCAAGGTACCTGGGAGCGCCATAGACGATTGCGGCCCGCCGTTCCACCAGGTCGGGAGCGGGCGAAGTGCGTGTCTTTCGCTTCCACACGTTCTCATACAAACTGCAACGGCCGCCAAATGGGAAGCGCCGGCCGGCCGCGTCGAAGCGCTCAATGGTGCAGCACATCTTGCACGCCCGGCATGTGAACCGGCCTACAAGCTTCATCTCTGCCGATAACAGAGTCTCGAGATCGGTGGTTGCGGTCATGACGCCCGCTGACCGTTCGAGAGCGAGCAGGCCAACGCCGAGAGCGCCGAGCAACTCCGGGTTGGGTGGAATCACGACCGGGCGCCCAACGCGGTGCGCGAATGCGTATCCAACTGCCCGGTTCAGAGCCACGCCTCCCTGCAGCAGCACCTTTTTCCCCACCGGCCGCTGTCCCTTGACTTTGGTGAGGTAATTCTCGGCGATTGCATACACCAGGCCGGCCAGAATGTTGTCGCGGCCCTGGCCCTGCTGTTGAGCGATGCGGATGTCGGAATTGATGAACGCCGCGCAGGTGGCCTTGAATTTCACCGGCGCCGGCGCACCCAGCGCGATGTCTGCGATTTCGGAGACTTTGACGCCCAGATCGCTGTGGGCGCTCTCCTCGAGAAAAGAGCCGGTGCCCGCTGAGCAGGCGTTGTTCATCGCATAGCCGACAGGCACGCCGTTGCGCAGATAGATATACTTCGCGTCCTGGCCGCCGATTTCAAAGATAGTGTCTGCATCCGCGGCAAAGTGTGCAGCCCCGGCGGCATGGGCCGAAATCTCGTTATATACCCGCTCCGTGCCCAGGCATGCGCCAGTCAGTTCGCGCGCCGAACCCGTTGTGCCGACAAGACCCACGGGGCGATTCCCAACCTGAGCGATGAGCGCCCTGAGGCACTCGCGAACCGCTGCCACGGGATCGTCGCGCGTGCGCGTGTAGTGGCATGCCACAAGAGCCCGCGTCGCGGGATCGAGCAGCACTGCCTTGGTTGTGGTCGAGCCTGCATCGACTCCCAGGACCATGGGGCCGTCGGGCGCCGCCTGTAGCGGAGGCGCGGCCATCACCTGCACCTGGTCCCTCGGACCATCGAGCGGCGGGAGCGTATCGAACACCGGCGGCTCTGAGATTTGCGGGGACTTGTGCAGCGGATGGTCGTGAGTGAGCAGCGCGCTGCCCCAGGCCTCAAACCACGGGCTCTCCGGCAGCACGACCAGCTCGGCAGCGGGCAGCTTCGCGCGCAGCGCCCGCACCAGGGCATCGTTGCGTGTCACGCCTCCGATCAGCAACACGCGCCGCAGCGAGTTCTGCCCTTTTTCGAGGAGCGCGACCACTTTGCCGGCCATGCTGTCGTGCAGCGTGGCCAGGATGTCCGCTGGCGTCGCCTCATGGCGATTGAGCTTGTGCGTCACGTCGGATTTGCAATGCACGGTGCAGCGTGAAGCCAGCGGTACCACCGTTCCGGAGGCCGAGAGTTGAATGGCCGTGTCGATGTCGAGTCCCATCCGGCCGATCAGTTGCACGAAAAACTCACCGCTGCCCGCCGCACACTTGTTGTGCGACAGGACATTGGTGACCTTTCCGTCCGCCAGTGTGTAGACCAGAAACGATTCGCCGCCTAGCGACACCACCGCGTCAAACTTGCCCTTGGCGCGTTCGCGCACCTCACGCAGAGCGCGCTGGATGGCGGCAAACTCGGAGATGTGCCCCAGGTGGCCGGACACGCCGAAATACTCGGCGCCGGCAAACTCGGGCTGGTCGAGCAACTGCCGAAGAACTTCCAGGGGGCGTCCCTGATGCACAATCACTCTGGCATTTTGGGCATGGGATTGGACCGCGACCACCTTTACCGTCAGTGCGCCGATGTTGATTCCTATATAGGACATGGCGGCTCGGTACTGAGGAAACAAGGTGAAAGAGCTTCGCGGACAGGCGAAAACTGTGCATCGGATCGACTCAGATCTGCATGCGAGAAACTGCACTCCCAACCTGAGGAAACCGGCGGTTCTCTCGGAAAGCCGAACTTCAACCAGATGAATTGTGCTCGCAATTGGGAATGGCGGAAGTGATTCTCATCACTCTCATGCGCCAAAATGGGTCCGCATTCGACTCCCTGTCGCACAATCGAGAACAATTTGCCAATGGGATGTTTCGCATGACTATTCCGGAAGAGTCCAAAGAGGCTTTCCCCCTCCTAACTTTTTCATTCCAAGGGGAATAAAGTTCATGACAGCCTCCAGTCTTCGGCTCGTCTCGCATGGCTTTCGAGGCGAGTGTCTGTGCGAAGAGGGGCAGCCAACCGCTCAGGAGTTGGCTGCTCAGCCTCCAACTTGTCACCGGGCCTGCATCGATGCAAACACGGATACCGCCGTCAAAGGCGAGCCTTCCTCCGAAATGCCTTGCGGGCTCGGAGCTTGGGGGGTTCTGGAGGCGTTGCCTGCGCGGTAGCCGGGGGTGGTGGGGCATTCAGCCAGTTGATGAGTGCGGACGACAGGAGCATGGCGCCTTCATCGGAGAGGTGGATTCCATCAGGCGCACGAAGACGCGTAGTTCGGCCGTCGGGCGTGGTCTGAAACTCGCGATACCGTCCCGATTCGTCTCCAACATGGGGCAGCGGGTTCCACCAGCTTGCCTGCGGAGTCCTGCTCACAACGGTATAAGTGACGCGGTTGATTACCGCGGCCTTCTCGTTGTACTGAGCGGATTTCATCGGCGGTAAACCAACCCAGACGACCGTTGCGCCGTTTTGCGTGAGCAGGCTCAAAAACGCAGCGATTCGGTCTTGATAAACCTGCATCCAGGCATCGCTTCCAAAGGCGAGCACTTTGCCGTCTTCGACGAAGCCCTGCCCATCGTTCGCGCCGATGGCGACAATCACGGCATCGGGGTGTTCGCTCCCGATCATGGCCGGATACTCCTGCATCCAGTCGAAGACATCGGGCCGCGCGAGGCCAGTTCCGGATCGGAAGGCCTTGATCACGCGCACATTCGGATCCGCCGCGGTCTCGCGAAGCAGGATATCGCTGAGCCCGACGGCCATCATGGAATCGCCTGCGAGGGCAACGACGCGCGGCTGTCCGTTGGTGATGGCTGGCAACGGCGGAAGCGGTGTTGAAGCCGGAGCGGAGGGTGAGAGAGGAATGGGCGTTGGGTGCGCAAGAGTTGCCGCGGAACGGTCAGGAACCGCCAGGCTTGCGGCTGCAACCACGGCAGCGCATGGCTGGCTGTGCCCGGACGAGCTGGAAACATAAACTCGCTGCGCCGCTTGCAGGCGTGCCGGGTCGTCGCTCCAGCCCAGACGATCCAGATCGGCGAGGCCTTCTCGGCGCACCCACTCGATGTGGAGCGGTTCCAGGACGCGATGAAGATCCCCGGTTGCCTGCACGGCGATACTTGCCGCCGGACCGACCTCAAGCCGCTGCGCCCAGCGGAGCAGGCCTTCGGACTCCAGCGGCAGGATGGTGAGCGTAAACCCGGCCATGACGGCGGCCAGTTGCGGGAGCGTGTTGTATCTGGAAGTTCGCATGGTGTCAGAACCGGAAGTAGATGAAGGGCGCCACGCCGGATGGCCCCAGCAACTCGATGGCGAAGATGGCGACGGCGAACGCAGCGCCGCGCAGCAGGGTGTGCCAGCAGCCAACTTCGCACTCCAGGGCCTTGCGCCAGCGCAGAGGCTGATATTGTCCCGCCAAGCCGAGGAACAACGCCAGCACGACCGGTACGCTGGCCAGTGTGATCCTGCCCGGAATCGTCAGACGGTGAAGCAGCGCAAACGCAATGTCAAACGACGGAGCCCGGAAGAATACCCATCCGAGACAAACCGCATGAAAGAGCAGCAGGCGGGCTGCCCAGCGCCAGGGTGAGGTCTGGCGCAGCCGTGCCACGGACTGCCAAGGAACTGAGTTCCAGATTCGATGCGCGATGAGGTAGAAGCCATGCAGCGCTCCCCAGATTACGAAAGTCCAGCCAGCCCCATGCCAGAGCCCGCCGAGCAACATCGTGATCATCAGGTTTGAACCCGTGCGCAACGCCGAGCCGCGTGAACCGCCCAGAGGAATGTAAAAGTAGTCGCGCAGCCAACTGGATAGAGAGATGTGCCACCTGCGCCAGAAATCCTGCGGGTTGGTTGCCGAATAGGGCGCATTGAAGTTTCGCGGGAAGCGGTAGCCGAGCAGCATGGCACAGCCTATCGCGATGTCGGTGTAGCCGGAGAAATCGCAGTAGATCTTTGCCGCGTATCCATAGATGGCCAGCAGGGCGTCGCCGCGGCCGTAAGCCTGCGGCGCGGCAAAGACCTGCTCTACCAGCCGCGTCGCCAGCAGGTTGGAGATCACGACTTTCTTGAACAATCCCGCAACGATAAGGAGAAAGGCGCGATTGACGCGAATCGTTGCCGGGTTCCTCGGCGAAGTCAACTGGGGAATGAAACTTGAGGCTCGCAGGATGGGCCCGGCGATCAGTTGCGGGAAAAAGGCAACATAGAGCAGGGCGTCGCCCAGGCGGACAGCTTGTTTAAGCTTGCCCCGGTGGGCATCCATCATCAGTGATATGGCGTGGAAGACGAAAAACGAAACGCCAAGGGGAAGCAGCGGCGAGGGAATCGAAATCCCGGGTGGGCGAGCCACGTGTGCCCACAGTCCCAAGCCGATGGTGAAGAAGAAGCTGGTGTACTTGAAATACCCCAGCGTAGCCAGACAGACGACTACCCCGGCAAAGAGCCATATCTTGCGAAGCCGCTGTGAGCTGCTTGCCTGAATGCACCGGGCGATGACGCCGCTGAACAGCGAAAGGAGGAACAGAAGGGGCACGTAACTCCAGTTCCAGAATCCATAAAACAGGTAACTGGCCAGCAAGAGGAAGAGCTTATGCAGACAGTTGAAGCGATGCAGGCTCCAGGCAATCAGCATCACAGAGGCGAAGAAGAGGCCGAACTCAACGGTGGGAAAGAGCATGTTGGCTCCGGGCGGGAGATCCGATGCCAGGGAACTCTGCACACTGCAAGCCAAACCTTGTCGACAGAAAACAAAGGATTTGCTCCACGACCGCGGTGGAGACCTGTGTGCCTGCTGACACAGTGTGTCAGCTATGACACGGGAGCCGGGAGCTCCAGGAGCCGGCGACAACGTCCCTTACAGGCCCACCGATGATCTAACGAAAACGTCGCCCTCGCAGCGGGTCGGAGATGGTCTGCCCGATGTTCTGTGCCAGTTGGATTGTTAGCGTAGCGCAACGGGATTGATGCTCAACCCGTCGCCGCAGTCGGAACGAAGATGCTCCGGCACGCACTTTATCTCCACTAAGTCGGCCAGCGCACTGATCCCGCGTGCGCTTGACCAGTTCCGTTCACATCGAATCCTCAGGTACTCCCTGGCGCGGTCATCGATCAGGTCCAGCATCCGCGCCGCGCGTCCGTCCTGCGTCTTGGCGCCCACGAAGTCATAACTCCACACATGGTTGCTGCGCTCCGGCCGGAGCCGCACGCACGATCCATCGCGCAGCGTGTCGCGTGGCTGGTTCACCAGTTGGCACGCCCGCCGTTCACTCATCCCATGCTCGCTCGCATGGGCAACCACACAGCGCCGTCGCTCCGGGTTTAGCTAGCGCCGGGGAATGCCCCCGGAACCCATCGACGCTCCGGTAGCGAATTCTGGTTCAATCTGGGGCAAAAGCCCCCAAGCCCTGCTCTGTGGGGGTATTTCGAACGCAGAACGTATTATGTCTATGAAAATACACGTTTTACATGGCGTTACTGATCCAGTCGTGTTTCGTTGTGTTCACATTCTTGACACCGGATAGAGCGATGTATTGGTCAGTGCCTCTCCAGACACGTTCATCTTCCCGAACCAGGAGGGTGGCGTCATGGACACCGGGAACTGCCGGAATAGGGTTCTCAACCCCCTGGCGGAGAAACTGGCGATTCCCAAATTGACCTTCCAAATTCTGCGTCACACCATGGCTACGCGGGCGCAAGAGTTGGGCTCGGTAAGGGATATTCAGGCGCACCTGCGGCGCGCCAATGCCGATCTCGCGGCCAACGAGTATACGCAGGAGTTGCGAAAAAGTGTGAAGCGGATGGTCGGCTCCGTCTATGCAATGCTTCCAGTGCAGCCTGAGCCGCGCAAAAGTCCTGTACCTTTGCTGCCAAACGCTACCAAATCGCTCGGCGTAGGTGCTATAAGTTGTTGATTCTATGGTGGGCGCTGCAGGATTTGAACCTGCGACTTCCACCGTGTGAAGGTGGCACTCTACCGCTGAGTTAAGCGCCCCAAAACGCAGGACGGGCAAGAGCCGCGCCGGCCGGGCATCCCGTGATTTAGAGTAACACCAGCGCGGCCTTACGGCCAACCCCTGCGTACGCCTGGGGTTGGCTGGATTTTGCGCTCAAGCCAACCATGCGCTGGAGACCCAGATCGATCCGTTCCGCAGATGACTTCCCCTCCGACGGGGAAGCGGCGCTCTGCCCTGTTCAGGGCCTCAGCGGCCTGGGTTTGCCGGGTCCGGGTCTTTCGGACCCGAACCGGCTGAGCGCCAACACGCAAGGCGCGGATCGATTCAGCGCGGACGCCGGCAGCGCGGGTCTGCCTGGCGCGATGGCCCGGTCTTCCGGTCCTGGACCCGGGCAGCGGCCGAGTGGAACCGCAAGCGGGAGTTCCAGCCCTGAAACTGCAATAGAATCCGCGCCTAGGGCGCAACCTTCCGCCGCGAATCGGGTTGCAGAGGATATGGCTACCTTGGTGCTGGACAACTCGGCCCTGGGAGCGGGCGCGGCCTCGCGGCCGGGCTCAAGAGCGGAGACGCATGCGGGCGCGGTCGGCAGCCTGGATCCGACCGGCGACGCGGCCATCATGCTGCGCGTGGCGGCGGGCGACGAATCGGGCTTCAATTATCTGGTGAAAAAGTACCACCGGTCCATGATTCACTTCCTGTTCCGGATGGTCCGCAACCAGGCGATTGCAGAGGAACTGGCGCAGGAAGTGTTTCTGCGCGTCTACCGGTCCAAGGAGAGCTACCGGGCCGAGGCCAAGTTCACCACCTGGCTTTACCGGATCGCGACCAACCTGGCGGTGAACTACGGGCGCGATACGCGCCACGAGCGAGCGGCTCAGACCCTCTATCTGGACGCGACCGATGAGGAGACGGGCGTCACGCCGGACGTGGCCGACGATGAGCCGACGGTGGAAGAGCGGCTAATCCGCGAGGAGCGCATGGCCGCCATTCGCACGCACGTGATGGCCCTGCCGGAGCGGCAGCGGATGGCGGTGTTGATGCACAAGTACCAGGGGATGGACTACAGGCAGATCGGAGAGGTGCTGAAGTTGGGCGAGTCGGCGACCAAGTCGCTTCTCTTCCGCGCCTACCAGACGCTCAGGGACAAGCTGAAGGATTTTGTGTAAGTGGAAACAAGCCGGGCGACACCGGCGGAAGCAGGGGGGTGAAAGATGGACCGGATGAAGAACCAATGCGCTGGAATGGACGGGAAGCTGGCAGATATGCTGCTGGATCCCGGGAATGCGCCTGCCAAGGTTCAGGCTCATGTGGCGGAGTGCGACCGCTGCCGCCAGGAGCTGGCGGAGCTGCGGGCGACCCTTGCCCTGCTCGATACCTGGGAGGTTCCGGAGCCAAGCCCCTACTTCATGACCCGGTTCGACGCGCGGCTGCGCGAAGCGCGAGAGGCGGAGCCGGCAGGCTGGCTTGCCCGGCTGCGCGCGCGCTTTGCCTACGGGCCAGCGATGCATGTTCGCCCGCTGGCGGCCATGGCGCTGTCCGTTCTGCTGCTGCTGGGCGGCGGAACGTACCTGGGCGTCACCGATTTGGATCAGACGGCTAAGCAGACGCCGCAAACCGCCGTGGTGCACGACCTGCAGACGCTGGATAGCAACGCTCAACTTCTGGATCAGATGGAGGCGCTTTCCACCACCGACAACAACGGGGAGTAGCTCGTTCCGGGCAGGTGAGAGCGGAAGCGGGGAGAGATGAAAACCCGGAGAGACATTGCGGGAGGCATGAGCCGCGCGGTTCTGGCTGCGGCGATTGCGTTTCTGTGTGTCTCCGCGACCTGGGGGCGCGGGCAGCGTGCGAACGCGCCGCCGCTGCGTCCGGCCGGCGGGCCGGCGATGCGCGCTGCCGGACCCAGGGCTCAAAACGCGCGGCCTCCGTCCGCCCGGCGTCAGCCGTACAAGCCTCAATATCAGAATCGCCCCGGCCCGCAGTCTCCAGGCCGGCCGCAGGGGAACGCGGCGCAGCGTCCCGCTCCCGTGTACCCGGCGCCTGGCCTTCGCCCCGGCTATTCCGGCGCTGCCCCGGGTTCTGTGTATGCCCGGCCCGGTTACCCTGCCTCACCCTACGCGGTCCCTCGCAGTACAATTCACGTCTATCCCAACGCGGCGCCGCCGGGGCACCTGGGCGACTGGCTCAACCAGCACCGCGGTCTTCCTGTCCAGGAGCAGGAGCGGATGCTGCGCAGCGATCCCAGCTTCTACCGGCTTCCTCCCGCCGACCAGCAGCGGCTGCTGCGCCAGTTGCACCAGGTGAACCAGATGCCCGAAGAACAGCGGGAGCGCAGGCTGGCCCGCGCCGAGGCTTTGGAGCACATGTCTCCCCAGGAGCGCATGAGCCTGAACCTCTCCGGCCGCCGCCTGGCCGCCTTGCCGCCTGATCGCCAGGCTCTGGTGAAGCGGGCGTTCCAGGATCTGCGCTCCGTTCCCCTGGATCAGCGCCAGACGGTGCTCAACTCCAGCCGCTACCAGGGTGTCTTCACGCCCGAGGAGCGCGGCATCCTCTCCGATTTCCTGCGCGCGGAGCCTTACGAGCCGGCGCGGTAGCCGCTCTCCATCCGCAGCCGCTTTCACCCCTTGCTTTGGCTGACTGCATTCGCCGGACTCAGCCTGTTGCCATCGGCATTCACAAACCGGCGCCCCGCGATGGCCATCCTGCGCGCCATGGGCCTGAAGGACGCCAGTTGCGGCAAGGCTGAATAGGACAACGCCGCCGGAAGCTATACTGATCTCGTCCTTAAGCCCCCGGCGATGCGACCCGAACTGATCCAGGCTGCCGATCTGCTGCGCCGCGACTCTCCCCGGGCCGTGGAAGAGGCCATCGGCTTGCTCCAGAACACGGTTTATTCCTTCAGCATGAAGGTCCGCGGGCATCCGGAAGACGCGGAAGACACCAGGCAGGAGGTTCTCTTCCGCTTGCTTGAGGTTCCGTGCGATCCTGGCGTCGCCAAGCGCCTGCGTGCCATCCTCACCAAGGAGTATCTGCGCCTGCTCGGCTCGCCCTCAGGCAAAGAACAAACTGCCGCCGCGCTTTAACGAATCGCCGCCGGCCTGTCTCTTATTCAATGAAGACCGAGGTTCTCATGGAAGTGACAATCAAGCACCTTCGCCGCGTGAAGTTCGCCATTCACTCCCGTTCGCATACCGTTTTCTGCGACCAGCCGCCGGACAATGGCGGCGAAGACTCCGGCATGACGCCTCCTGAGTTTCTGCTCGCATCGCTGGGCTCCTGCGCGGCCTTCTATGCCGTGCAGTACCTGAAGACGCGGAGCCTGGCGGAAAGCGGCGTGGAGGTCCGGGTGACCGCCGAAAAGCTGAAGCAGCCCGCCCGGCTGGGAAACTTCCGCGTTCATGTTTTTTACCCCGTCCCGCTCACGGAAGAGCACACGGAGGGCCTGATGCGCTCCGTGCATCACTGCCTGGTTCACAACACGCTGCTGGCGCCGCCGGAGATCAAGATCGAGCTGAGCGCGACCGCCGGATCCTCCGATGGAGTGGAATTGTTCGCGTAGCGGGGTGGCATGGGTCGAGCCACAGCCCGAAGAGCGCGGCGCCGGCGCGCCCGGAAAGCGACGCGCAAGTGCCTAACAGCCCGCAGTGAAAATCGGGTTTTGAAAGGGCACGACTTCAGTCGGGCCACACTGGGGCGAAGGAAGCACGGCGGGCTTTAACCTAAAGAGAAGGCAGCTCGACCGCTTAGCGCACGCGGAGCACGATGATGGTTTCGTCGTCGAAGCGGTCCTGGGCGCCCTGGAATCTTGCCACGTCGGCGAGGATGGCGTCGGCGATCTCGGCCGCGGGCTGGTCGCGGAGGCTGCAAAGAAGCCCGGCCAGGCGGTCGTGGCCGTACATTTCTTCCTGGGCGTTTTCGGCGTCGAGGATGCCATCGGAGAAGAAGATAATGAAGTCGCCGGGCTGGGCGCCTACGCTGATTTCCTCGTATGCGGCGTCCGGGAAGAGGCCCAGCGGGAAGCCTTCGGCGCGGACGATGAGCGACTCTCCGGAGCGGCAGAGGATGGGCTGGACAGCACCGGAGTTGGCCACCTGGAGGGTCCGGCTTTCGTCGTCCCAGAGGGCGAAAAGCATGGTGACGTATTGCGATTCGAGCTTGCGCTCCTGGAGGGCGTCGTTGAGCAGGGCGAGCATCCGGGCGGGCGCGGGCTGCTGGAGGGCGGCGGAGCGCATGATGCCGCTGACCAGGGCGGCGAAGAGAGCTGCCGGGGCGGCCTTGCCGCTGACATCGCCGAGGACGATGGCGGTGCGGCTGGGGCCGTAGTCGACGAAGTCGTAGAGGTCGCCGCCGATGGTGCGGGCGGGAAGAAAGCGAACCGCCATTTCGGCCTGCGGATGCGCAGGCGGGGTGGTGGGCAGAAGACGTAGCTGGACCTCGCGGGCCATGGCGATGTCGCGCTCCAGCTGGGCTTCCTGGCGGCGGACGGCCTGGTAGAGGCGGGCGTTTTCAATCGAGATGGCCACCTGCGCGGCTAGAGTGGTCAGGACGCGCTCGTGGTCTTCATTGAAGAAGGCGGGGCGGGTGTGTTCGAGATCCAGGACGCCGATGATGCGGCCCTTGTAAAAGAGAGGCGCAACCAGCTCGGAGCGGGTCTCGGGATTCGTGGGGATATAGCGCGGGTCCAGGCGGACATCGGGGACATTGATAAGACGCCACTCGCGGACGGCCGCGCCGACCAGGCCAGTGTTGATGGGAATGCGGCGCATGGGTGCGTCGGCGGAGCCGAAGCGCCAGACGTAGCGGGTGATGAGCGTCTCGCCCTTCTCGTCGAGGAGCATGAGGGTGAACATCTGGTAGTCGATGAGGCGGCGGAGAAGCTGGCCGATGCGTTCCAGGAGTAGGTTGAGGTCGAGGATGGAAGCCAGCTCGACGGCGATCTCGTTGAGGACTTCAAGGGTTTGCGCCTGGCGCGAGACGCGGGCGTACAGGCGGGCGTTCTCAATGGCCTGGGCGATGCGCGAGGCAGTGACCGTGAGCAGGTGAAGGTGCTCGGGCTGGAAGTAGCCGGCCTGCTCGCTCTCGATGTCCATCACGCCAATAAGGCGATTCTTGGCGATGAGCGGAACGGCCAGCTCGGAACGCACCTCGGGGTTGACGGAGATGTAGTGCGGGGAAGTGAAGACGTCGTTGACCAGCAGGGGCTGGCGGGTGAGGGCGACCTGGCCGACGATGCCGCTGCCCAGGGGCAGGCGGACGCGCTGGCCCTCGGCCGTGTGACCGATCTGAAAGCGCACGCGCAGCTCGTGGGTGCGGTCGTTCAAGAGGAAGATGGCGAAGATGCGGTAATGGATGACGGCGCGGACCAGCTGGGAGGTGCGGTTGAGGAGGGTTTCGAGATCGAGCGTGGTGTTGAGTGCGTCGGCCAGCTGCGTCAGGTAGGCGGCGTCGGCCGGGTCGATGCGCGCGTTGGTGGGTTCAAGAGGGGCGGAGGAGTTGGCGGGGCGGTAGTCGCCTTCGAGATCGGACTGCTCCGGCAGAGATGGGGGATTGAGATCCATGGGCATTGAAGGGAATGATAGCGCATGGAGGGATCAGCGATCAGGGATCAGAGACCGCAAGGGCAGGCTGTGGGTGTGGTAGGCGGCGATTTCCGGCGCAGGCCTTCTGTGCTGCGCAGGCCGAATCCTCTGAGCCATGCCAGGATCGCCCGGCGAATTGGCAATTTGGATTATGCTACCTTTGCGTATAGCGAACGGCAGGGGGCCTCATCCCGGCATGGCGGCCGATAGGGCCGGATTGCGGTCGCGCGCTGGAGGCTGGCTCGATAGGATGCCTGAAATCGGTATTGATATTGCGGGCGGCGAAGTGCTTACCGGCGCCGCCAGGTTGCACAAGAGCCCGGCCGGCACGATAGCTTTTTCGCTTGTCCTGGCTGTGACCGGAGCTATTCTTCTGGGTCTGTTCCTTGCCATTCTCAAGCTGAACAACGGCGCCTTCCTTTATACCATGGACGATCCGTATATAGCTCTTTCGCTGAGCGACCAGATACGCCATGGCAATTACGGAATCAATGCTGGGCTGCATGCCGCGCCCGCCTCTTCGATCCTGTTTCCGTTTCTGCTGGTTCCGGCTTCCGGCACTCCCCTCCACCCCTACTTGCCCTTGATTCTGAGTTGGATGGCGCTCTTTGCGACCTTGTTCATTATGTGGCGGCTCTTCAAGCATCTGCGCCTTGCCGAAGACACCTTCGGGACGGTTGCGCACGCCATTGCCCTGCTGCTGTTGGCCATCTGCCTGAATCTTATCGGCGTCGCGTTCTGCGGCCTCGAACACAGCCTGCACATGGCGGCGGTCGCCGCCTGCATCTACGGCCTTGCGCTGTTCCTGGACGAGGGCAAGATGCCGGCATGGCTTCCCGCGGCCATTGTCATAAACCCGCTGCTGCGTTATGAGGGACTGGCGCTGAGCCTGGGCGCGATTCTGGTGCTGGCGCTGCGGGGACGCTGGCGCACGGCAGCCGGAACATTTGCGCTCATCGTTCTTTTCCTCGGGGGCTTTTCATTGTTTCTCGTTTGGCTGGGGCTGCCGCCGATGCCGAGTTCCATTCTCAGCAAATCGGACGTTGTGGCCAGCGGCGCCGGCGGCACTGGCATGGGGCTTCTTCAGTCGATCGGCCAAAATGTGGCGGGCATGGCCGTCATCCCCGTTGGCGCGCTGCTGCTCGTTATCGGCGTGGCTGCGGCAGCACGTTGCTTTCTGGAGCTTCCGGCCAGGCCCTGGCGCTGGACATCGCAAGGCCTGATGGCGCTGCTCCTGGTCTGCCTGATCGGCGCTCATGCCGCCGCCGGCCGGTTTGGGTGGCTGGATCGATATGAGGACTATGCTCTGCTGGGCACGGCTTTGATCGGTATCTGCCTGGCGCGGGCGACGATCCGCAAGGCGCTGTCAAACAGGAAAGAGCGCCTTCTACTTTTCTGCGCAACCGCCGTTGCCCTGGCGGTGTTTTGCTGGCCCTATATCAGGTCGACCTGGCGGGTGCCGCTGGCAGCCAACAACATCTATGAGCAGCAGTTCCAGATGCACCGGTTCGTCAACGATTTCTTCCGTGCGCCGGTAGCGGTCAACGATCTCGGCCTGGTTAGCTACCATAACCCCAACTTCGTTCTCGACCTGGGCGGACTGGCTTCTGAGGAGGCACGCATCCTCCGCTCGGGCGACGCGGACGCCGATGACTACCGGGCCTTCGTCGACAGGAACGGCGTCCACCTTGCCATCCTCTACGACGAGTGGTTCGAGGACCAGATTCCCTCCAGCTGGGTGAAGGTGGCGAGCATGGGCCTGTCTCGGGAGCGCGTATCGTCCGCCGAAAGCGAAGTCCAATTCTATGCTACCGATGCGGCCACTGCCAGAGAATTGAGGCCGGAACTTGAGTCTTTCAGCAGGAGCTTGCCGCCGGGGGTGAAGCTGACACTCTACGGCCCCGCCGCCGATGCGGCGCACCAGACTGCGAAGTTCTAGGTGGTGAGCGCATCCGCCCGGGGGCTGCATTCGGGCAGTAGCGGCCAAATCAGCCTCGTCGCTTTACCCGCGCACTGAAACCCCGGAGAACGTCAGCACCGCCAGGCCGCGCACCGGCTGGCCGAAGAACCGCGCCGGCTCAAAGACGCTGAAGAGCAACAGGTTCTCGACCTGAGAACGGGTGGCCTCGTCGGTGGGGCCGCTGATGATGCGATAGTCGTAAACCTGGCCTTGGCCGTTGATATAAGCCTCCACTACCACCGGGCCGGAGACGGCGCCGATCTCGTTCTTACCCACTCCGCTGGATAGATACAGCAACCGGGGTGCGGTGGCGTTGCCCAGGGGCTCGTCCGGGTAGGCCTGCGCCGTCTCCGGCTGGGCAAACATGCTTACCAGCACGATCAATGTGCCCAGCAGCACCGTGGCGCTGACAAATCCGGCCGCGGCTTGGAGCAGGAAGGGCCCCACCGTGTTTCTCCAAACCAGATTCCAGCCTTGAAATGGACTCCGGCGGCTGCGCGCCCGTTCCCGGCTCACCGCCACGCGAATCCGCAGGAGCAGATCCTTGGGCTCCGGAACCGGGCCCAGCGCGGCTAGCGAAACCTGTGTCTCGCGCAGAGAGACCCACTCCCGCGCACACTCCCGGCAATCTTCCAGATGGGCGGCAACGCGCTGCATCTCCCGCCCCGTCAACTGGCTATCCAGATACTCCGAAAACTTAGCCTGCACTTCATTGCAGCCGCTCATCGCGCCTCCTCTCCCAGAGGTACTTCAAGTCCGGTGCGCGCCGGGGTACGGACGCCGGCCGGCGGCGCGGTCAAAATCGCCTTCAAACAAGCGCGCCCGCGCACCAGCCGCGATTTCACCGTCCCCAGATTCACGCCCTGCATCTCCGCCACGTCCTCGTATACAAATCCCTCGATGTCGCGCAGGATCAGCGTGGTGCGGAAGGGCTCGGGAACCCGCCGCAACGCCGCCTCGACCCGCGCCCGGTTCTCGGCATGAACCGCCATCTCGAAGGGCGACTCGGCCGGGTCCACCAGCCTCTCTTTCAGCCGCACCGGCGTTCCGGATTCCCCCTCCATCAACTCCTGATCGATGGGAATCTCCTGTTGCTTGTGGCGCATCCACCAGCGCCGCTGGTTCGAGGCCTCGCGCAGCGCTATGCGGTAAATCCAGGTCCGCAGCGACGACTCGCCGTGGAAGTTGCCCACCCCCCGGAAGACCTTCACGAAGACTTCCTGGGTCAGATCGGCGGCCTCGGCGCGGTCCTGCACGGTGCGCGCAAGCAAAGAGTAGATCGGCTGGTGGTAGCGCTCGATCAGCCATGCAAAGGCATCCTCGGAGCCGGCCTGAAGTTCCGCGATCAGAGCCGCCTCTTCGGATTGCAGGGTCAGCGCGCTGGCAAGATTGCCCATGGTGAGGTCCGCCTGCATACAGTGTCCTCCCACCTTACCGCAACAATTGCGCCGCCGGCATCTTTTCTTTTCGCGCCATCAAAAAAACCGATGCAAACGCCGGATGCCGATCGCCCGAATCTCTCTTGTTGCGGCCACTCGTCCAGCGGCCCCAGAAGACCGCCGCCGGAAACCCGATACTCCCATCGAGTGCGCGGGAAACGGAACACCGGCTGGAAACCGAATGTCCCGCGCATTCTATTGTCTTAGACACCGGCTACGCACAAAGTGTTCCCGGTCACGAGCATTCTGTTTCCTCCGAGCGCATCCGGCAGGTGCGGCTGCCGCCTGTCGAGGAAACGGGCCGATCACTTGCCGCCCAATCAAGGGGTGGATTCTGCCGGCATCAGAGCTGCGGCTCAATCCACATGGGCCATGAACGCATAGATATGGTAATATGCTTTTATGCGCACAACGGTTGACATCCCGGACGAGATCTACAAGAGAGTCAAAATGATCGCGGCTGAGCAGGGCACGACCGTGAAGCAAATGGCCCTGGAGGGCCTGGATCTTGTCCTGCGCGGAGCGACAAAGGCGTCGGCCACGCGGCTGTCGTTGCCCTTGATCCGCTCGAAGCGCACGGACAAGCTGGCGATCGACAGCGAGCAAATCTATGAAATCATTGATTTTCCCTGATGTGAACGTGTGGCTCGCCCTTAATTATCAGGCGCACGTCCACAACTCCGCGGCGGTTCGCTGGTACGAGTCCCTCGGCCCCTCGGCCACTCTCGTCTTTTGCCGGCCCACGCAGATGGGGCTCTTCCGCTTGCTGAGCACCGAAGCTGTTATGAAGCAGGACGCACTGAATCAGCTTCAATGCTGGGAGGTCTTCGACAGATGGATCGGCTCCGGCCAGGCATACCTGGCGCAGGAACCCCTTGGGTTGGAGACCGGATTGCGGGCGCGAACGGCCGCCGGATCGGCCTCGCCGAAGACCTGGGCGGACGCCTACCTGTCGGCATTTGCAGAGGCCGCACATCTCACTCTGGTCACCTTCGACCGCGCGCTGGCCGGGAGGGTGAAAGGGGCTATGCTGCTCGGTTAGGCTGGTCTGAGAATCCGGACTTAAAGCGCATGGCTGTTCCCACACGCGAAATCGCTGGCGGATCACGATTCGGGAGCGGCTTCGCGGAGTTTCTCCACGCCGGCAAGATCCTGAAACCGCCCCACGGCGAGCTTGTTCTGAATTAAGTGCTCGCGCGTCAAGGCGCAGGCCGGCGTTCCGGCCCCCGTCTTTCTCAGATCCGCGATGGGTTGAGCGTTCGAGCGAACGGCAAGGTCGCTTTGGTATATACTCTTAGTAGATGCTTTCAGGAGGACGCGATGGCTGCTTCCGTGGGTGTGGGTCAAAAGGCAACGGATGCCCGGCTCTTCTGGAATGGCCGCAGCCAGGCTGTGCGCCTGCCCAAGGAGTTTCGCTTTGAGGGCGACCGTGTGCGTGTCACCCGCATGGGAGCGGGCGTTTTGCTCGAGCCGGTGCCGGAAACCAGGAAGGAAACGGTCGAGGAGTGGTTTGCGCGGATTGACGCGCTCAAGGGAGATCCGCTCTTTCCCGAAGGGCGCAAACAGAACCTCGCTCCCATCCGTGAGTATTTCAAGTGAGCTACCTGCTCGACACCAATGTCTGCATCGCACTGATCAACGGAACGTCCAGCAAGGTCCGCGCGAGCTTCATCCAGGCCGCTCGCCGCAATGCGAGGCTCACAACCTCTTCCATCGTCGCCCATGAGCTTTGGTACGGCGTGGCCAAAAGTGAACTGGTCGCCC